>Ga0208163_1000088_pt1 | contig 26601 bp, 22 predicted proteins | sample ColrivemetaGS753_FD_187615 | JGI IMG/M metagenome (GOLD analysis project Ga0208163, IMG submission 187615) | Estuarine microbial communities from the Columbia River estuary - Ebb tide non-ETM metaG S.753 (SPAdes) (version 2) | ecosystem: Environmental > Aquatic > Marine > Intertidal zone >...
TAATCAAATTTATGTTAACGATTGATGGTTTCACATACCATGGATTTGGTTCTCCATAACCTACATATTGATGTAAAAGATTTGGAAATTCTATTGGGTTTGGGAATCCATCTGAAACCATTTGAAATCCAGCGGGAAAGAATACACTATGATCTGTGTGTTGAGATAAGAAACCCCTAAGATCATTATGAAATATAAATTCATCACAATCTGTTAAAATTATAAAATCTGCGCTTCCTTTAGCATGTTGAATACTCCTTTTTTTTAATTCAATATGAACATAGTCATTGAATTTACCATTAGTTTCAAAGGGAATAACTTCAATTTCTACTTTTTCTTTGAAGGTCTCGATGATCTCTCTCGATCCATCAGTTGACATGTTATCATAAATGATTATCTTATCACAAAACTGAGAATAGTGTCTTAGAAAGAATGGAAGCATTAACTCCTCATTCCATACGATAACATATGCCCAAAGTTTCATAGAATTGGCATGTTAGACATTTTAAGCATTACGTTGATTGTTGCTTGTACATCTTTTTCACAATATTCCTTAATGTCTTCAAGTTGATTATTCCAATAACATCCTGAAACCTCTTCTGCTCGCATAGCATCTTTAGGAGATGGAATATCGAATACTCCACATACCAAATCTAATGTAGCGCTACTCATACCTCCAAACTTCCAAATTTCATAGGTATCTACTAAACAATTTTCCCATGGTTTTTGTTTTTGAAAATGAAATTGAGTAGGTGGAATTATGCCATTGATTAGAGATCGTCTGACGATCCATGGCATATCAAATTTCTTGATGTTATGTCCTACTAATTGAACGGATGGGTTCTTAGAAAAAATAGCTGACATAATTTTTAAGAATTCTTCTAATAATTCTTTTTCATTATCACCATAAAATGATCTGATGTTAGAAGTATATGGTAGTCCAATTTCATCAAACTTAACCTGACCGATTGTGATTACGATTATTTTACTAAACTCTGAATGAATAGCTGCACAATCTTCATACATTTCTTGGTCACTAAGATTTGCCTTATGAGATTCATACAATCTAATGGAATCTGCCTTCCTAGACCATAGCTCAACCATGTGAGAAGATCCATTCTTTTTGAAGTCTTTATAGTCTTTAAACTGAGTTGCTGTTTCAATATCTATAAACAGCATGTTTTTAAATTCTGCTTGAGTATACATTAATAGTTTCTTAGTTCCTTTTCGGTGTTTGCTATATTATAACTTGATACTGGATATCTTACACTATGACCATCTGTGTTAGCAGTCATAGTATACCATGCTTGTCCATAAATTTTTGTTAGTTTTTCGCTTTTATCAACTATCTTACCGAACATAACTGAACCTGCGAACACAAAGAAATATTCATCACCTATCTTTGGTGATTTAACTTTGATTGTTGGTGGTAATTTCTTTTTTGCCATATAGTATTATATATGACAATTCCAAAAAGTTTAAAATTTTTATAGTTCGTTCCAAGTAGAGTGTAAACGAACTTCTCTAATTCTGGTATACGTATCGTAATTTACTGTAACCTCTAAAAATCCGCCTGAAATCGATTCAGGCAGATCCTTAGGATTAATCCAATATGGTGTTGGCATATCTATTCTACCATTTACGTAATCGAACATTGCATCTACATCCATGTGATGAACATAGATTTTAATTTGCATGCATTTCATGTCAGGATATCCCATAGTTTTATTTATTATGAGTGTGGATACGGAGGTCTCCAACTCTTTTTTAGTGTTGTGTGTTCAGCTAAATTAATTAGATCAGTTATTTTAACGACTGGATCAATGGCGTTTTGTTCAAAGTGATCGATCATTTCAGCATCAGTAAGTTCCCTACCGATTTCTTTAGTCATTTTATCTATTTCTCTGATCATTATTTCGTATTGTCCATTGTGATTATTAATATCTGATACTCCTGTATTTTTATTACACAGAGTACAAAATACTGGACTTGGAGTTAAGAAACCATATTTACATTTTACCTTGCCTCTAACTGGAAACTTTCCACATCCTTTACCATCTTCAATATACTTATTCCAATCTTGTTTATATGGCCAGTCCTCCCAGTGTACAAAGTTTCCAAGTTCAATCCAAGCCGCAGTTAACTTTACTTGCCATGCTTTGATTTCAGCTTGACCCCAGTCTGGATGACCCTTGTGTTCAGTTGGATTTCCATTTTCATCATAATGTTCAGTTAATGGAAATACTCTTTTTTCATAGAATCTACTCATCTTTCTTAAATGAGGTGGATTGCAATAATCTCTTTCTTTAAGAACATAAAATCTATCACCGGTTGATGCTATTCTATCAATATTATCTTCTTTAATCCAACCCATATAGTACATTCTATGATCATTATCATCTAAATATCTTCTATATTGAATTTGATCAATGTCTGGGTTTTCTTCAAGAAGAGTAATACTATTTTGAATCCAATTTTGACTAATACCTGCTACATTTCCAGGAATATGGATCCAATCACCTTCGATAAAGAAACTATATTCATATTCTTTACTAAGTTCATTCAATCTATTAATTCCTCCACCTGGACCTAGATTTACGTCTGATTTTCTGATTGTAAATTGAACTCTATCAGAATACGTATCAACTGCCCAATCTAATACCTTATCAATATCTGGATTTGAAATGTTTACCCAAATAAACCATTCGAATTTTCCACCTTTATAATTATCAATGAAAGAACTAATAGTATCTTTAAGAGCAAGATCTCTATTCTCAGTACTGTGTGTTAGCGTACAGACGCAAAAATTATTAATCATTCTAATTGTATTTTATTTATAGTGTCCTCCACCGAGCCATAGAACAAAAGATCTTCTTGTTCCTCTTAGTACTGGTTTTACAGAATGTAGTAAATAACTTGGAAAGATAACGACGTTACCTGCACCTCTTGGAGCAACTAATACATTTTTATCTAAACTAGATCCTCCTTGCCAAAAGCATAAATCTCCGCCAACGTATTCATCTGAATCTGATAATTGAACAGTGATTGAAACTTTTCTAATTGAAAGATCTCCTCTGCCAATATCCTGGTGCCAGTCATATTTACCTTGATCTGTTTCATAGTATTCTGTATACTGAATTGCTTCAGGTGCAGTATGTAAATCAAAGTTCCACATCTCTTTATTTGCATGATCAGCCAATCCAATTAGCTTTTCATATAACCACATCCACTCTTCTGTTTGTGGAATCCACTTAATCTTTGATTTTCTATCGTCTGACATTCCACCCTGTGTAGAAGCTACTTCAAAGGGTAACGTTGCAACTTGAGTATAAACCTTATTTAATTCTTCAGGAGTAAATCCTTGATCAAACCAATAATAATCCATTGCATTATTTTGTGGCGATTCAAATGCTGGTACTTTCATATTCTTTTTGTTTAATTTCTTCTTGTTTTTTTTCGTTATATGTTACGTTTGCAACTCCTTCTCCTTCTCCATAAATGGATTCTGTTAAAATTGGATAGTGTGGATTTGCTTCATATGCCCAATCATGAATTCCAAGTTCTTCGAACCTAGCTTTAATGGCCTCATTATAGTGCGCAGCAATCGTTCTAACTCTACGCTGAATGTCTGCTCTTGAAAGATCATGCGTATTTCTTCCGCTTGCATTATTATATAGGAATTGAATGTAGCTTAATTTAGGAATCTTACAAATCTTAGATTTTAAGAACGTTCTTACCACTAATTCATAATCGTCTGCAATTGTAAGAGTTCTATTATGACCTCCAATTTCAAAGTATGTGGTTCTTCTCCAAGCACGAATGTGATTAGGAACACCGACAATGTGGCGAATAGTTTTAGGGTTAATGTTATGTTGATTTGCAACAGCTAACATCATTCCGTTATATTCTTCTTCTCTGTAATTTCCATAACCTAATGCAAAACCTGGACCATATCGCTGCGGTTCCCAGTTTTCATTTACCTCAGCAGTATCTCCAAAGAAGAAACCACAATCAGGATGCGCCTGTGCTGCGTTATGTAGATCTTGTGCGCATGATTCTACTAATAGATCATCGTGATCTAACTCGGCTAAGATATAACCTCTTGCCATTGTACATGCTCTCCACTTAACTTCACCTATACAACCTCCACTTTTTTCTCTAAAATCAAATACTCTAACTCTAGGATCGAGTTTTGCGATTTCTTCTGCAATTTTAAGTGTTTTACCACCATCGCTAGAATCATTAACAAGAACCCATTCCCAATTTGAATATGTTTGACGAGCAACAGATCTATAAGTATCCCATAGTTTCATGCCAGTATTATAAATTGGCGTATAGAAAGAAATCATGCTTTCATCGTTAAGAGTAGTTGGATCTAGCATAGCGCTCATTGCAACTGAATACGCCATTTGACCTGCATTCTTTAATTCAAACTCTTTTTCTGGAATATTAACCCATTTTCTACGGTATTGTAATGGCATACTTCCTAATTCAGGAAATGCCATCCAACTTTCTCCTACTGTTATAATAGAATCTGGTTCGAATTCTCCTAGAATTTGTGCAATATTAGAATCGTCTTCCAAATATTTTACATTTAATTCGTCTGCTTCGTAATCCAAATATTGAACTGATCTTAAATCAGGTTGACCTTCACCAATATATAACACCTTAGGTACCTTAGGTGATGCCTGTTTCTCTAAAAAGTTATAATGACTAAGAACTATATTATGCCAGTTGATTACATTAGAACCACTGTCGTACACTGCTTGAATAAAGTGTCCGTCTGCTGCATAGCTAGATCCAAATTCAAATGTATCTAAAAGAGATCTTTTGAAAATGATTTGTGCAATATCAGTTTTTTGGAAACCTGTATTTTCAGGAGTTGCTTCGCGAATATCTAATCTCGTAAAATCACGACCGTTAACCCATTGTGAAACGATGTGCATTTCAATACCTTCTTCTCCTAAGAAGTTTGATGCATGTTGATAAAAATCTTCGTGTAAGATATTATCATCATCTAGAAAATAGAACCATTCATTTCTATTTTCAAATCCTCTCATTAACTCTGTTGTCTGCGGATATAATAGTCCACCGTCGCCTGCTTTAACAAAGTGCAGTTTAGTTGATTCGTTTGAAAGAGTTGAAAGTAACTCTGCATCGATATCCTTTAATGGAGCAGTGTCAAAAACAACATGCCATGTTACGTTAATATTTTCGTTTAAATTAGAGAATACTGAATCTCTAACGGTTACCAGGTTGTTAGGTCTGGTGCATCTTGTGATAATGTTTAAATTATGAATCATTTATCTTTATATTAATTATTCTACGTCAAAGAAGAATAGGTGGAAGAATCGTGCGTTTTCGATTGCATCTCCGAAGTATCCTGTCGCTGCGTGTAAATTTGATGAATTAAAAATTACTAGTCTATTGTAAACGTTACCTACGTCATCAACTTTTTCAAATTGAGTTTTATCGTAGAAATTCATATCGGCACTTAATCCTTTAAAAGTATCATAGTAACCTTGTTCGTTTCTTTCTTCTTTTGTAAAACCACGAAGTCCCGTAACTTTACTCTTATATAGAGCAGTTCCTGTTTCAACAGGTGCGTTTGGAGTTAAATAGACCATTGCTGCGTATTGTTGAGAATCTACGTGATATACAATAGGTTGATCCGCTGTGCAAAATTGAAAAACACCATTTGCATAATTAGGATGGTTCCAATTTACAATTTTACGACCCATGATTTGTTCTAATCTTTCTTTAGTACCTTCTAAAATATATTTAGATTGAGATCTTTGACCTTTGTGATAACCTGAAGGTTGATATTGTAAAGAATACATTGCATAATTTCTAACCATATCAGGATCTGCATAAAAATTATCCACTACGATAATATCTTTATGTAATTGACCGTATCCGGATTTAAAAACAATCCATTGATTAAATGAAACTTCAGTTGAAGAAATATCAACCTCATTTGACATTTTAACTTCGACGATGTTATTCATTAATTCAAACGGTAATGAGATTTCAAATCCTAACATATCACCAATTACTGGATAATATTCTATAACGTCCGTTCTTTGATAAAAGAAAGGATTTAATGAAACACCATTAATTAGAATATCCTCAACGGTGTTAATAGTGGATCCAATCCAACCCTTCAACAAATAAGTTTCTTCTTGTTTAATTACAGAATCAACATTCATAAATAGACCAGGAACACTGGTCTGATGCGTGTGTATCATATGCTTTGACCTTTTTTGTTTATTATATTAAAAGTTTGAAAATAGTTTATAGATGAATCATCCATATTATGTTAATATTATATTATATTCTATATATTCATAAAAAAAGGGACCCATTTGGATCCCTTTTCTTTTTAAAATATTAAACTATTATCTACTTCTTGGAGGTGGAGAGCCGCCGCCGTCGCCCGTGAACGTTATACTAGTAACTCTACCGCCTGATACATAAATAGAGTGTTCACCACTTGTTAAACTACCGGTAAATCCTGTAATTGTACCTGTTTTACCTTGTGGACCTCTTGCACCTTGTGGACCAGTTGCGCCAGTTGGACCAGTTGGACCAGTTGGACCGTATCCAGTTGGACCCGCGGCACCTAATGGACCTGCTGCACCCTGTGCACCTTTATTACCTTGTGGACCTTGTGGACCTGTTGGACCGGTTGGACCTGCAGCACCTGCAGCACCACCGCCGCCAGGACCTCCAGTTGAACCTTGATATCCTCTAGGACCTGTTGGTGAAGCACCAGTAGGACCAGTAGGACCTACATAACCTTGTGGACCTATAGGTGATGGACCTGTAGCACCTTGAGCACCTTGAGAACCTTGTGGACCTCTTGGACCAGTTGGTCTAGCACCACCTGAACCTGTTCCTCCTTGTGGACCTCTTGGACCTGTACCTCCAATAGGAGCACTTCCAGTAAAACCTCTTGGACCTGTAGGACCTGGACCACCTTGATAACCTGTTGGAGAACTACCCTGTGGACCTTGAGCACCAACTGGACCTACTGGACCTGTTGGACCTGTAGGTTGTGGACCTAATCCACCTGCAGCGCCTTGTGGACCTCTTGGACCTGTTGGACCTGTTGGTCTATCTCCTCCTGGACCGACTGGACCTGTAGGACCAGTATCACCTTTAAAACCTGTTCTAATAGCACCAGCAGGACCTTGTGGACCTGTAGCACCAGTTGGACCTATAAATCCAGTATACGTACCTCCTTGAGCACCTTGAGCACCTTTAGCACCTTGAGCGCCTTGAGCACCAAATGGGCTAGGACCAGTATCACCAGTACCTCCTATAAAACCAATTGGACCAGTTGGACCAGTTGGTTGAGCACCTTTAGCACCTTGAGCACCTTGAGGACCTCTTGGACCTGTTGGACCAGTTACAATAATACCTTTAGGACCAATTCCACCTGTGGCACCTTGAGCACCCTTTAAACCTGGTGTATATCTACCTTGAGCACCTGTATCACCGTCAGCTCCAGTATTTCCAATAAAACCAGTTGGATTAGCACCAATAACACCCTGTGAACCTTGATAACCTCTTGGGCCTGTTGGACCAGTTGGAGAAGCTCCTCTAGGACCTGAACCACCTGTAGCACCTTGAGCACCCTTTAAACCAGGTGTATATCTACCTTGAGCACCCGTAGCACCCTGAGCACCTGTAACACCTATGAATCCAGTAGGACTATCACCAACTCCACCTTGATCACCTTGAGGACCTCTTGGACCTGGAGCTCCAGTTACTACGATACCTTTAGGACCAATTCCACCTGTAGCACCTTGAGCACCTTTAGCTCCTGGATTATATGAACCTTGAGCACCTTGATCACCTTTAAGACCTGTAGCACCTTGATAACCAATAGGACTATCACCAACTACACCTTGAGCACCTTGTGCACCTTTAGCACCAGTTGGACCCGTTGGAGTATCTCCTTTTGGACCAACTGCACCATCTGCGCCAGTAAATCCTTTAGGACCAGTTGGTCTATCTCCATCAAGACCTGTAACTCCTTGGAAACCCATAAATCCATCAGGACCTACTGGACTTGAACCTACATCACCTTGGAAACCTCTTTCTCCTTGTGGACCTCTTTCTCCAGTTGGAGCAGCACCTTGTGGACCTTGTACGCCTTCTGGTCCAATTGGACTTGCACCAACTAGACCTTGATTACCTTGATCTCCTTTAGCTCCAATAACACCTGCGTCACCTTGGAAACCTCTATTAGTACCACCTTGGTAACCCATGAAACCTTGTGGTCCCATTGGTCTATCACCAGCTGGACCTTGTGCTCCATTAGCACCTTGGAAACCTCTATCACCTACACCGCCTTGAGTACCTTGGTTACCTTTGAAACCTTGGAAACCTTGGAAACCTCTGATTCCTTGATTTCCTTGGAAACCTTGGTTTCCATCGAATGCCGGATAATTAGAAGTTACGAAGTTCCTTTCATGTAATATACCTTGGGAGCCTCCGATACTTGTTCCTGTATTTAATTTAGCCATTTGTTTTAATTTTTATTTTATAATATAATTTTATCCGTCGATTTGACCATTTGTCACAGTCCACACGCCGCCAAACTGATCAGTAAATTGACCATTTGCTCCTGAAGTTGTTACTGTATTACCAGTATATCCAGTTGCACCTCTAGCACCTGTTGGACCTGTTGGACCGGTTGGACCCGTTGGACCGGCAACTCCAGGACCAGTAGGACCTACTTTACCAGCATTACCAACAAAACCAGTAGGACCTACATAACCTCTAGCACCTTGAGCACCTCTTGGAGAAGTACCTGCATTACCTTGAGGACCTCTTGCACCAATTGGACCAGTATAACCTGTTGGACCAGTGGCACCTTGTGGACCACCACTTCCTGTAGAACCTTGAGGACCTCTTGCACCTACACCACCAGTTGGACCAGTAGCACCTTTTAAACCAATATAACCAGTATAACCCGCAGCACCTTGAGCACCTTGAGTACCTGCAGCACCAGTAGGACCTTTATAACCAACAGCACCTTGAGCACCTTGTGGACCTGTAGGACCTGTAAAACCAGTAACACCTGTACCACCCTGTGGACCTCTTGGACCACCACCTCCAGTAGCACCTGTCCAACCTTTAGTACCTTGTGGACCTCTTACACCTTGAGCACCTTGAGAACCTTGGCTACCTGTAGTACCCTGTACACCGATATAACCTAAAGGACCTTTAGCACCTTGAGCACCTTGAGTACCTGCAGCACCTTGAGCACCTTGAGCACCTTGAGAACCTAATAATCCTTGTGGACCAGTACCAGGTTGAGAACCTTGAACACCTTGAGCACCTTGTGGACCTCTTGGACCATCACCTCCAGTAGGACCAGTATAACCCGTATCGCCACCGATTCCAATATAACCCGTATATCCTTTAGTGCCCTGTGGACCTGTCGCACCTTGTGGACCTCTTGGACCAGTTCCTCCTGTTCCACCTTGAGGACCTTGACCTCCTGTTACACCTATAAATCCAGTGTAACCAACTGCACCAGTACCACCTTGTGGACCTTGACTTGCTGCAGAACCTTGAGTACCTTGATTACCAGTATCACCAGCAATACCTTGTGCACCATCAGCACCTTTAGCACCTTGTGGACCTCTATTTCCTTGTGGACCTCTTGGACCAGTAGCACCAGTAGCACCAACTGAACCTTGAATACCAACATAACCAACTACACCAGTAGTACCTTGTACACCTTGAGCACCTGCAGTACCTTGTGCACCTTGAGAACCTGTGTCTCCTTTAGCACCTTGTGCACCATCAGCACCTTTAGCACCTTGAGTACCTACTAAACCTTGAGGACCTCTAATACCTGTCGCACCAGTAGCACCAACTGCACCTTGAATACCGTTATATCCTTGTGCACCTTGAGAACCTTGTGGACCTTTTGAAGCTGCGCTACCTTGTGCACCTTGAGGACCTATGTCTCCTTTAGCACCTTGAGCACCATCAGCTCCTTTAAAACCAGTATCACCTAAAATTCCTTGTGGACCTCTTGGTCCAACTGCTCCTGTAGCACCTGCAGCACCTTGATAACCTAAGTCACCATTAATACCCTGGTTGCCTTGAGCACCTTGAGCACCTAAAGCACCTTGTGGACCTTGAGCACCTTTATTACCTTGAACACCAGTAACGCCTTGAGTACCTGCAGTTCCTTGAGGACCTTGGTAACCCACGACTCCAGTTCTACCTTGATTACCTTTAGCACCTGCAGCACCTTGATATCCGTCAACACCTGTGAAACCTGTTGCACCAGTATCTCCTTGTCTTCCTGAAAGACCTTTAGCACCTTGAGGACCTCTAACTCCTTGGGGACCAGTAGAACCCTGAAAACCAACGTCTCCAGTTACACCTACTTTACCTTGATCACCTTGGAAACCATTAAATCCAGTTGGTCCAACGTATCCAGTTAATCCAGTGTATCCTTGAAGACCTTGGGTACCGTTTTGACCTTGAGTACCTTGAGAACCTTGGATACCTTGAGCACCTTTAGAACCTTGAAAACCTTGAGGACCATCGAGACCGAAGGGACCTTGAGGACCATCTTGACCTTTAAGACCTTGATTACCGGCATTTCCTTGAGCACCTACAAAGGTAGGAAAATTAGTTGCATTTAAGTTTCCTTTATGCAATACTAAATTTCCATTCAATGTAGTACCTGAGATTAATTTAGCCATTTGTATCTATATTTATTTTTAATCAATTTTATTGTATGAATCCATTACTTACTGTTCGGGCACCTTCATTCATATATAATGTAAATGATAAACCTCCGGTTGTAACATATCCACCTGCTCCTTGGAAACCTGTTGGACCTGTCGGACCAGTTGGACCAGTTGGACCTCCAGAACCTGTCGTACCTGTACCAGTTGGACCAGTTGGACCAGTTGAACCTACAGAACCGGTTGGACCAGTTGGACCAATAGGACCTGTATAACCAATTGGACCAGTAGTACCCGTAGAACCGGTATATCCAGTTGGACCAGTTGGACCAGTTGCACCAGTTAGACCTTGTGGACCAATAGGACCAGTACCACCAGTAGGACCTGTATAACCTTGAGCACCTCTTGGGCCTGTAGCACCTGAATCACCTCCAGGACCAGTTGGACCAGTACCACCATATACACCAATGTATCCAGTAGGACCAGTAGAACCAGTGTCACCACCAGAACCTGTTACACCAATATATCCAGTTGGACCAGCAGGACCTGCAACACCTTGAGAACCCTGTGGACCTGTATAACCGAGTGCACCTTGAGAACCTTGTGTACCAGCAGTACCTGTAGGACCTGTGTAACCTGTTACACCCGTATATCCAATAAATCCAGTTGGACCAGTAGCACCAATAGGACCCGTAGGACCTGTATCACCACCTACTCCAATGAAACCAACAGGACCAGTAGAACCTTTAATACCAGTATAACCCGTATAACCAGTTGCACCTTGTGGGCCAACAACACTTGAAGTACCTGTAACACCAATATAACCTGTATAACCTGTTGCACCTTGAGCACCTTGAGCACCTCTTGGACCTGTACTTCCAGTAGGACCCGTAGGACCTGTATTACCTGTAATTCCAGTAGGACCAGTAGGACCCGTATATCCTTTAACACCTTGACCACCTTGGAAACCAATAAATCCAGTAGGACCAGTAGGACCCTGTGGACCTACAGCACCTGTTCCACCCTGTGGACCAACGTAACCTGCAGGACCAGTAGTACCTTGATAACCAATAGGACCTGTAGCACCTGTAGAACCTTGTGGACCTACAATACCATCAATACCTGTATATCCAGTTACACCTTTGTAACCTGTAGCACCTTGAGAACCTTGTGGACCTACAGCACCTTGAACACCAGTATTACCTGTTCCTCCTTGATATCCGATAGGACCAATAGGACCTGTAGCACCTTGATATCCAGTTGGACCTCCATCACCTACAGCACCTTGAGCACCAACGACACCGTCAATACCTGTAGCACCTGTAGTACCTTGATAACCTGTAGCACCTTGAGAACCTTGTGGACCTGTAGTACCTTTTAAACCGGTAGAACCTTTAAAACCGATAAAACCAGTATCCCCAGTTGGACCAGTAGAACCTTGATATCCGATTGGACCTCCATCACCTGTAGCACCTTGAGCACCAACAACACCAGCAGCACCAACAGCGCCTGTTGTACCTTTATATCCAGTAGCACCCTGAGAACCTTGAGCTCCAGTAGGACCTTTTAAACCTTTTCCGCCCGTAGCACCTTGATCACCAATGAATCCAATAGGACTTGTATCTCCTTTAAATCCATTATCACCTGTAGCACCTTGAGCACCCTGTGGTCCAATTGGACCAGTAGAACCTTTATTACCTTTAGTACCTTGAGAACCTTGGAAACCTCTGTCTCCTGTAGCTCCAGTAGCACCTACAATACCTTTAGCACCCTGAGAACCTAAAGAACCTTGATAACCGGTTGGACCAACATTACCTTGTACACCAACATAACCCTGTACTCCAATTGGACCAGTTGGACCAACAGGTCCATCAATTCCAGGACCACCTTTAGTTCCTTGATATCCTGTAAAACCTTTAGCACCTTGTGGGCCTACTGCTCCTTGATCTCCTTGTGTACCTTGTACACCGACAGGACCGGTAGTTCCTATAAAACCAGTATTACCAATAAATCCAATCTCTCCTTGAGCTCCTTTTAAACCCTTTGGACCTAAAAATCCTTGTGGACCTTTAGTACCTTGATTACCTACAGTACCTTGTACACCTTGAGTACCTCTAGCACCCTTTAGTGATGAATAGATAGGATCAGTTGGAACAAAATTAGATGTAGTAAGAGCTTCATGTCCACCAATCAGAGTGCCTGCGTTTAAAACGCCAACACCCTCAAAAATACCAGCAGTTTCAACACTACCAGATTTTCTAAGGACTAATAAAGATTTATTAGATGGCCAAGTATTAAGTTCTGTAAATTCGCCAGCAGCAGAAAGTGACTGTGATGACGTCTTAATAGCAGAGACATTCTCTGTTTCATTAAATACATCAGCAGAGAATACCCCAGTTGCATGTGTAAACTTTAAAGCCATAATTATTTTGTTTGTTATTTTTTATTTATCTTCAAAACCTAGGGGTTAAACTAAGCTAGTAAAACTAATATCGCCATTAGCATCTGATGACATTTGAGTTGAACCTCCTAATTTAACTGTAGCTGGCATTTCAACTACGTTTGGATCTCTACCTAATTGCTCACCGATGTATCTGTGTAAATCAGCCATTTCATTTTCTAATCTTTTAACTGCATCTACTAAATCTGAAACTACTGGACCAACTTTAAAAAGTTCAGTATATTCTTGATCTGCACCATATTGTGCAGGCTTGTTAGCACCTTCTCTATTAGCTGCAATGAATTTAGCTTTAATAGCATTTAACTCAACGTTTAAGAACTTAAGATTAGTTTCTAAATCAGTTGTAGTTTTTAATATTGTAGTTCTTGATATATCTGCCATGATATTTATATTTTATATTTTTAAAAAAGGGACCGGCCGAAACCGGTCCCATTCTTGTTTATTATGCATTAAGTTTAGCTTCAAGTTCTGCAACTCTTGCATTAAGAGCTTTAACAACTTGGAATAAGTAAACTGTCATTTTATCATAGTGCATCGAGATGTAACCACCTTGACCATCACTAACACCTAATCTAGGATCGAATGCAGCAACTTCTTCAGCGATGAAACCAATGTCTCTTCTGCCTGATTCCGTCCATGTAAACTCTCTTGCATCTAGACTTAAGAACGATTCAGCATTAAAGTCTAATGTTGATACGTCTGACTTAAATCTTAAAGACGAAGATTGAATACCTATACCACCGTTAACCATATCGTACATCATTGGTACAGGAGCGTCCATGTCACCATCAGGAACCATTACTGCTGAAGCAATGTTCAAGTGATTAGTCTGATTATACGTACCTGAAACACCAATGAATCTAATAGCATCTGATTTCCATGCGAATGTATTACCATCGAATGTTAAGTTAGATTCAGAGTTAATTGTTGAAGTATTAACAGAAGTAATGATTCTATTATTCGAAGCATTAGTGTATGATGTAATACCCGCGTTAGGACCTACGTTACCTTGGTTACCTTGAGCACCTTGAGCACCATTAGAACCATTAGTACCGTTAGTACCATTAGCACCTGAAGGACCTTCAGGACCCGTAGGACCTTGGTTACCTTGAGCACCTTGAGCACCTTGAGCACCTTTAACACCTTGGTTACCTTGAGCACCTTGAGTACCGTATAGACCTTGATTACCTTTGAAACCTTGGAAACCTTGGAAACCTTCAGCACCTTGGAAACCTTGAGGACCTTGAGCACCTTTAACACCTTGATTACCTTGATTACCTTGAGCACCTTGAGCACCTTGAGCACCATTAGAACCATTAGTACCATTAGTACCTGCTACTGCAACAACCGAGAATTCTACTTGAACTCCTAAGTTATTAGGCGCGTTACCATTGGAAGGCTGACCCCATAATTCAGTTGGACCAGTGAATTCCCAATAAGAACCTTGATCAACTTTAGATGCAACTGTTAATGCATATTGACCATCATACGGATCGTTGAAAGTAGTAAAGATAATTTGAGTACCTGTACCAACTGATCCAAACAATACAGCTCTATTAGTTCCACTTGCATCAATTTCGTGTAATCTAATAGTAGTAGAACCCGAGTTCGCAGCAATAACAGCTGATTGGGTGTTAGTGTAACCGCTTACGCCTGGAATAGTATTAGTACCAGCGTACCATTGGTAGTCTACGTGGATCTTACCAGATTGACCAGTAGCACCTTGGGCACCATTAGAACCGTTAGTACCTGCTGCACCTTGAGTACCTTGAGCACCTTGAGCACCATAAAGACCTTGGTTACCTTTGAAACCTTGGAAACCTTGATCACCTTTAACACCTTGATTACCTTGAGCACCTTGAGCACCATTAGTACCATTAATACCTTGGAAACCTTGATCGCCTTTGAAACCTTGAGCACCTTTAACATTGCCAGTAGTAACCCAAGCTGAGCCATTCCATGAATATACATCTCCCGTAGTAGTATGTAAATACTTATCTCCTATGAGTTGGCCATTATCTCCTGGATCTGGAAGGTTAGTTCCTGAAGTCCAATCACTACCTCTTTCACCTGTATTTCCTTTGAAACCTTGATCACCTTTAACACCTTGGTTACCTTGAGCACCTTGAGCACCTTTAACACCTTGGTTACCTTGAGCACCTTGAGCACCTTGATCACCTTTAAGACCTTGATCACCTTTAAGACCTTGGTTACCTTGAGCACCTTGAGCACCTTGATCACCTTTTAGACCTTGGTTACCTTGGTTACCTTGTGCACCTTGATCACCTTTAAGACCTTGATCACCTTTAAGACCTTGGTTACCTTGTGCACCTTGAGCACCTTGATCACCTTTAAGACCTTGATCACCTTTAAGACCTTGGTTACCTTGTGCACCTTGAGCACCTTGATCACCTTTAAGACCTGTATTACCTTGGTTACCTTGGTTACCTTGAGCACCTTGATCACCATCTAATCCATCAAGACCTTTAATACCTTGGTTACCTTGAGCACCTTGAGCACCTTGATCACCTTTAAGACCTGTATTACCTTGGTTACCCTGAGCACCTTGATCACCTTTAAGACCTGTATTACCTTGGTTACCTTGAGCACCTTGATCACCTTTAAGACCTGTATTACCTTGGTTACCCTGAGCACCTTGAGCACCTTGATCACCTTTTAGACCTTGGTTACCTTGAGCACCTTGAGTACCTTGGAAACCTTGATCACCTTTAAGACCTGTATTACCTTGGTTACCTTGAGCACCTTGTGCACCTTGATCACCTTTAAGACCTGTATTACCTTGGTTACCTTGAGCACCTTGATCACCTTTTAAACCTGTATTACCTTGGTTACCTTGTGCACCTTGAGCACCTTGATCACCTTTAAGACCTGTATTACCTTGGTTACCTTGGTTACCTTGAGTACCTTGAGTACCTTGGAAACCTTGATCACCTTTTAGGCCTGTATTACCTTGATTACCTTGAGCACCTTGAGCACCTTGGAAACCTTGATCACCTTTAAGACCTGTATTACCTTGGTTACCTTGAGCACCTTGGTCACCTTTTAGACCTGTATTACCTTGATTACCTTGAGTACCTTGGAAACCTTGATCACCTTTAAGACCTGTATTACCTTGAGTACCTTGGAAACCTTGATCACCTTTTAGACCTGTATTACCTTGGTTACCCTGAGCACCTTGAGCACCTTGAGAACCTTTAACACCTTGGTTACCTTGAGCACCTTGAGCACCTTGAGCACCTTGATCACCTTTAAGACCTTGATCACCTTTTAGACCTTGGTTACCTTGAGCACCTTGAGCACCTTGATCGCCTTTAAGACCTTGAATACCTTGTTCGCCTTGATCGCCTTTAAGACCTTGAATACCTTGCTCACCTTGGTCACCTTTAAGACCTTGAATACCCTGCTCACCTTGGTCACCTTTAAGACCTTGGATACCTTGTTCGCCTTGATCACCTTTAAGACCTTGGATACCTTGCTCACCTTGATCACCTTTAAGACCTTGGATACCTTGTTCGCCTTGATCACCTTTAAGACCTTGGATACCTTGTTCGCCTTGATCACCTTTAAGACCTTGGATACCTTGGATACCTTGTTCGCCTTGGTCACCTTTAAGACCTTGGATACCTTGGATACCTTGTTCGCCTTGGTCACCTTTTAGACCTTGGATACCTTGATCACCTTTAAGACCTTGGATACCTTGGATACCTTGTTCGCCTTGATCACCTTTTAGACCAGTTTCACCTTGGATACCTTGCTCACCTTGATCACCTTTAAGACCTTGGATACCTTGGATACCTTGCTCACCTTGATCACCTTTAAGACCTTGGATACCTTGGATACCTTGTTCGCCTTGATCACCTTTTAGACCTTGGATACCTTGGATACCTTGCTCACCTTGATCACCTTTAAGACCTTGGATACCTTGGATACCTTGGATACCTTGTTCGCCTTGGTCACCTTTAAGACCTTGGATACCTTGCTCACCTTGATCACCTTTAAGACCAGTTTCACCTTGGATACCTTGGATACCTTGCTCACCTTGGTCACCTTTTAGACCTTGGATACCTTGCTCACCTTGATCACCTTTAAGACCTTGGATACCTTGGATACCTTGCTCACCTTGATCACCTTTAAGACCTTGGATACCTTGTTCGCCTTGATCACCTTTAAGACCAGTTTCACCTTGGATACCTTGGATACCTTGCTCACCTTGATCACCTTTAAGACCTTGGATACCTTGGATACCTTGTTCGCCTTGGTCACCTTTAAGACCTTGAATACCTTGTTCGCCTTGATCACCTTTAAGACCAGTTTCACCTTGGATACCTTGGATACCTTGCTCACCTTGGTCACCTTTTAGACCTTGAATACCTTGGTCACCTTTAAGACCAGTTTCACCTTGGATACCTTGAATACCTTGGATACCTTGTTCGCCTTGATCACCTTTAAGACCAGTTTCACCTTGGATACCTTGGATACCTTGAATACCTTGTTCGCCTTGATCACCTTTTAGACCAGTTTCACCTTGGATACCTTGAATACCTTGGATACCTTGCTCACCTTGGTCACCTTTTAGACCTTGAATACCTTGCTCGCCTTGGTCACCTTTAAGACCAGTTTCACCTTGGATACCTTGAATACCTTGAATACCCTGGATACCTTGCTCACCTTGGTCACCTTTTAGACCTTGCTCGCCTTGAATACCTTGTTCACCTTGGATACCTTGGATACCTTGTTCACCTTGGTCACCTTTAAGACCTGTTTCACCTTGGATACCTTGAATACCTTGGATACCTTGTTCGCCTTGGTCACCTTTAAGACCTTGGATACCTTGCTCGCCTTGGTCACCTTTAAGACCTTGATCACCTTGGATACCTTGGATACCTTGGATACCTTGTTCGCCTTGATCACCTTTAAGACCAGTTTCACCTTGAATACCCTGTGGACCTACTGGACCTTGATCACCAGTTACACCTTGATCACCTTGAATGCCTTGGTCACCTTTAAGACCTTGAATGCCTTGTTCGCCTTGGTCACCTTTAATACCCTGAATACCTTGATCTCCTTGAATACCCTGGATTCCTTGTTCACCTTGGTCACCTTTAAGACCTTGATCACCTTGAATACCTTGGGATCCCGTAAGACCTTGATCTCCTTGGATACCTTGAGCACCTGTATCTCCCTGTAACCCTTGGAAACCCTGTTCACCTTGTGGGCCGGCGGTAGAAATATATGCTGAATATGCCATAATTTAATCTATTTTGTTTTTTTTAATTTATTTTAATTAATCTAATGAATTCTTTTCGTATACTAAGTCGAATAAGTCTCCGTTACCGATTTCATAACCAGCTACTGAAGAGTTCCAGTATAATTCATCGCCGGCCGTAAGTTCTGCAACTCCTCTAGCAGTAGCACCACCGTCGTTAGAGAAATAAACATCACCTGTTCTTACTCCGTATAATTCAGTAACTGCTACACCGTTAATATAAACCTGTACTGAAGAATCAGCATATGGTGTGTAATCTAATGTAATACCTGTAGCAGAGTAATCTCCATTAGATGCTAAAGGTTGTAAGTTAGATTGTGTGTATTCTTGACCTTGTGCGATTGCAGTTGCACCTAGTGAAGGTCTCCATGGTAAAACATGGGCAGTTGTTGTTGTTAATGCCTGTAATACAGGATTACTGTATTGGAAGCTAGGATTATCAGGATTAACGTACTCTGCGATAGAGCCCGTTGCAGATTCATCTACAACGTAGAATGTTCCTGGAGTTAAGTTCCAAGAATCTACTGTAATCGTACCGATTTGCACCGCAGTGAAAGTGTCGCCATCAACGCTTTCAACTACTAATCTACCAAGCTTATCAGCTGATGAAGCATCTGCTAAAACCCAAGAGCCATTAAAGAAAGCAATAACTTGGCCTGCCGCGAATCCGTGACCAGCCTGTGTATAGTCTGACTTTAATGAACCTGATGCCAAATGAGCATTGATAGAATCAAGCGCGGTCTGTAAACCTTCGATTTGCTTAATTTTAATTAGTGACATAGATTTCTAATTTTTTTTAATTTGAATTTATGAAAAATACACATCGTTGTGCATTTCTTTACTGTCTATATATTTCTATGAAATTAGTACGTTTTTAAAAAAGAAACCTTTTATGAATATTATTAGTATAATATGTTGATGATAGATATAGTATGGATGGACTTACTAAAAAACTAATACGAGATTACATATATTATACAGAAACTCTGGAAGATGTTTCTCAAATTTCCAGTGAGGCGGAAAAGGTTTTTAGGGGAGCATTGGAAGAAATTGATCCTGATGCTTTAAAAGCGCTAGCTGCTCCTAGACAAAGTGATGAAGAACCTCCCGCGGCCCGATCTAATATAGAAGAGACCATCCATTTTGATGATAAAGATTTTAAAAAACTATTTAGGAAATTGGCAGTTAAATGTCATCCAGATAAATTAGACGATTCTTTTTCAGAAAGAGAAAAGAAGTTTCTGAAACAATGTTATAACGATATAACTGAGGCTAATGATCAATACAATTGGGGTCTACTTTTAAAGGTCTCAATGGACTTAGAGGTGGAGATAGATGAACTTAATCAATCTCAATTAGATAATATACAAGAAAACATTGCTAAAGTTAGGGATAAAATAAGCAAGTATGAGGAGTCAATGGCATATAAGTGGTATTTATTACCAAGCGCCGATAATAAGAGAGAATATTTAGAACAATGTGCTAATATTTTTAAAGGCTCTATTACGAATGTATTTAGATCTTAAAATAAAAAAGTGAGATATTAAATATCCCACTTTTCTGCACAATGGCATCTAACGTAAGTAGCCTTTTCGTAAACAGCTCCTTTATTATATTTTTCTATAAATCGTTGGACAAAGTCAGCATGTTCATTTACTCTTCCAAAGGTATCTCTCCACTTAACAGAAGTACAATCCGCTTTGTGTGCAAATAACCATGGCATATCAGTTGATTTTTCAATGATTGCTTCTTTCCATAGACTAGGTAGGTAATCAAACTTAATGGTAGGTTGAGATGCCATATCTGTTTTATATCCATCTTCTGCATTGAATGAAGATGCCTGATTTTCATACCACGATTTATTTAACCACCATTGTTTGTCCTTTGATGCGTTATACATCAATAATAAATTTTGTGTAAATTGTGGAGTTAAATAGTCATCTGAATCCATGTATGTAATTACAGAACCTGAAGCTGCAGTAACGCCAAAGGCTCTAGCTTCTCCTCTCCATACGTTAAAATGTTGTTCAGAATATTCTATAGTTTCGTAAGTAGCTGGTTCTTCTTGTCTATCTCTATCTAAATACACGAATCTAATGTTTGGATTACTTTTAAATTCTCTATTATAAATTTGTTGTGTTTTATTACAACCATCTGCTACAATAATTAATTCGCAGTTTTTGTATATTTGATTTTCAAAACTTTTGATGGCTCTTCTAAATCTTCCAAGCGCATCAAATCTAGCAGTAGGATAATCACCCAAGTAAACTTGCATTACGATCGAAATCTTAATTTTTTCTAAAGATTCTAAATATTCTCTAATATTATCTTCCATGTTTATAGTGTGTACTTTGTTTATTTTAGATATTTATCTTCGATTTAAATTGATTATTCCATTTATGGAAATAAAAAAGGGCCCTCTTTCGAGGGCCCTTAGTGATTAAAGACTAATTGTTATTAGTATTGGTATACAACAATAACTTGGTCTGCAGCGTCGATTACATAACCAGGGCTAAGTAATTCGATAGCTGTACCAGAAACTGAACCAACTAATACTCTTTGACCGTTAACGTAAACGTCAACTAAGTTCTTGTTGTCGTCTTGAACTGGGTTAGTTACTGAATAGCTTAAACCAGCACCTGCGAATACTTCAACAGATTGCTCGTTGTCTTCCATGATAGTACCCTCTAAAGTAACAAGTCTAGCGTCTAAGCCAGCGTCAACAGTTGCTAAAGAAGTAACATCAGCGTTAGTTGCAGCGATCTCAGCAGCTAAAGCAGCGTTGATAGAAGTAACATCAGTGTTAGTTGCAGCGATCTCAGCAGCTAAAGCAGCGTTGATAGAAGTAACATCAGTGTTAGTTGCAGCGATCTCAGCAGCTAAAGCAGCATCTAAAGAAGAAACATCACCGTTAGTAGCTAAGATTTCAGCAGCTAAAGCAGCATCTAAAGAAGAAACATCACCGTTAGTAGCTAAGATTTCAGCAGCTAAAGCAGCTTCTAAAGAAGCAACACCACCACCTAATCTAGCATCGATAGAAGTAACATCACCGTTAGTTGCAGCGATCTCAGCAGCTAAAGCAGCGTTTAATGAAGAAACATCACCATTAGTTGCAGCGATCTCGTTGCTTAATGCTAATTCTTCAGCTGTCATTCTTGCGTCGATAGATGCAACATCAGTGTTAGTAGAAGCGATCTCAGAGTTTAAGTTACCGATAACAACTGCTAATGCGTCGTCGTTTACAGTGTCAACTGCGTTGATTAAAGAAACGATTTCAGCGAATGAATCCTTATCTGCGTCAGCAGCTAATAAGATTGCATCAACTCTACCTTCTTCAGCTAATACTCTTGCGTCTAATGAAGTAACGTCACCGTTAGTAGCTAAGATTTCAGCAGCTAAAGCAGCATCGATAGAAGCAACATCACCGTTTGTAGCTAAGATTTCAGCAGCTAAAGCAGCATCGATAGAAGCAACATCACCGTTTGTAGCAGCGATCTCAGCAGCTAAAGCAGCATCGATAGAAGCAACATCACCGTTTGTAGCAGCGATCTCAGCAGTTAAAGCAACGTCAATAGAAGCAACTGTGTCAACTAAGTCACCAGATACTGCACCTAATCTTACGTCGATAGAAGTAACATCAGTGTTAGTTGCAGCGATTTCAGCAGCTAAAGCAGCGTCAACAGAAGCAACTTCAGAAGTGAATCTTGCGTCGATAGAAGTAACATCACCGTTTGTAGCAGCGATCTCAGCAGCTAAAGCAGCATTGATAGAAGTAACATCACCGTTTGTAGCAGCGATCTCAGCAGCTAAAGCAACGTTAATAGAAGAAACTTCTGTGTTAGTTGTTGCGATTTCAGTAGCTAAGTTACCTTCAACTGTAGTTAATCTTGCGTCAGAAGAAACGAAGTCAGCGTTAGTAGCAGAAACTTCAGCAGCTAAAGCAGCGTTTAATGAAGAAACATCACCATTAGTTGCAGCGATCTCATTGCTTAAAGCTAATTCTTCTGCAGTGATTCTTGCATCGATAGACGCAACATCAACGTTAGTAGAAGAGATTTCTGAATTCAAGTTGCCAATAACAACTGCTAATGCATCATCATTAACCGTATCAACTGCGTTGATTAAAGAAACGATCTCAGCGAATGAATCCTTATCTGCGTCAGCAGCTAATAAGATTGCATCAACTCTACCTTCTTCAGCTAAGATTCTAGCATCAACAGATGATAAGTCGTTGTTTGCAGAGCTAATTAAAGCCTCTAAAGAAGCAGCCTCATCAGTGTGGTGAGTGTGCTCTAAAGAAATTGCTGCATCAACGTACGACTTGATATCAGAAGCGTTAGCGATTTGAGAGTTCGTTACCGAAGCCCACTCTACCGTGCTTAAGAAATCTGCGATTTGTTTTGAACGAATTTGTGCCATATTTTATTTATTGTTTTATTTTGGCCTATCAACATTATTGTCAATAGTGATTTATATATTCCATGTGATACTAATGATAATCATAAATAGTGATAATATCCACATATTATGTTAATAAATTTTGTAAAAAGTAAAAAAATGAAAAAATGATTAATTCACATCGTCCGCGGAGGCTTCATAAATCAAGTTGATTTCATCGCCACTTTCTAAGTCAAATCCCGCAATCACACCATTCCATATTAATTCATCTCCCGCTCGGAGAGAATTTATCGCGGCTGCTGTTAATCCATTGTTAGAAGAAAAGTATGCTGATCTTGTTTTTACACCATCTCCTAATTCTACTGATATACCATTTACTTCTACCATTACGTATGAATCTTGATATGGAGTATATGTTAGTGTTATTCCTGTTGGGGAATTGTCTCCGGCCGTCGGGGCGGGATTTATTTCTTTGTCTAAATAAGTTAATACTCCGTCTGGTTTAACTGCAAGGCCGGTGATTCCATACGCATCTAAAGTATATGTTACACTTTGACCTACTTCCCATAGAGTTTTAGTTACACCTGGACCTGAAGATTTAGTTTCCAATGAAACGCTGATGTATATACCATCAGAATCATCTGCATCTCCATTACCCGGTGTTAAATCTAATCTGCCCCAATCTAATATCTTATAAATGGCATACATGTTTGTAGAAGCTAAATCTAAAATAGAAATAGTTCCATTGATTTTTTCATTTGAAATTCTTTTAATTAAGAAATTTTCTAATGAAGCTAATCTAATTCCATTGTTATCTAAATTTCTAAATATAATAGAAGTTACTAATTCAGGAGTATTTGAATTAACTGAAACTCTACCTGGTTGTGTTGGATTATTTCCATTTACAAACTCAATCATATACTCTGAAGTTGTTGAAATTGTAATTCCACCCGTGTTTTCACCTCCTGTATTACCACCTGTATTACCTCCTGTGTTACCTCCTGTGTTTTGACCATTTGAAATAGTTTCTCCTAATTTGATTTTAGGAAAAATGTATGTCTTAGGTTGTGGGTAATAATTTTCATAGATCACTGTGACTTCTGCGTATAATGCGCCTGCTGGTAAATTATTAGATTGTTGAGAAGTGATTGTGAAATCTAGTTTACCACTATTATCTGTTTTATGTACGTTTAATGCATCGGAAACGCCAGAAGCCATTGGATTAGAATATTGTAATAACTTATTCTGATTATCATATAGAGCAACGTGAAATGAAGTGGGTTGAGACATGTTTAATGGATTTCCTATAAAATCTTTATATAGAACTATCTCATATGTTTGAGATACGCCTTGTATAAAATTAAATTCAGATTCAATATATAGTATTATATCGTCTTTTGCTACGTATGCCATGTTGTTCTATTTGTTTCTTATATATATTCGTGTTAGGAAACTGTAATTTTATAAAATAGATTGTATTTTAATAATGGTAAAATGCAATCTTCATGATCATATTCTAAAGAATGATCACATCTCCAAAATCTATTTTCACTATCTATCTTATCAATACTTTCAATGTAATTTCCCATGTCATGCACGTTTGAAATCTTCACATCAATTAGATTTAAATTCAAATCTTTCCATTCACTATTTATAGATGCTGACGCTGACTTATTATATGAATAAGTTAATATGTTATTATCCTTATCCATTTTATTTATTAAGAATACGTATCCTTTTTTTCTGTTGGGTCTAGTACTTGGAATTTCAGTTAAATTTATTTTCTTAGAATGTAATCTCCATTTGTTTCTAATCAATTTGAAAATTTCTTCAAAATACTCAATAGCAATATCGCATAGTTGATACAACATCATAATAGGTTCTGCGTCCTTGGGATATTCATATTCTAAACTCATAGTATCTAGGTTAATTCCCTTAAGAACCTTAAGTCGATCATCTATTGCATCCTTTCCATGTTTTAACTTATACAAATCATCTAAGTGACTTTCAACTTCTAACAGTGAAGAATACAAATGACCGGCTTCAATCATTGCTTGTATTCTTTTAATAGCACCGAGAAGCTTATACCTTTTCAATTCATAATCAAAAGGATCTTGAGTTAGCCAATTTTTGTTTAGTATTTCCACTATGTATTTATCACAAAAAAACCCGGCTAGTTGCCGGGTTTGAGTAAATAGTATCTTAGTATAATACTACTTCATTTTTTGGTTTTTAATTTCTTGAACGTTTTCTTTAGTGACGTTGCGCGTTGTTGTTAATCCCCATTGTAAAATAAACCAGTGTGCTTCATTTTCTGCCATTGACTTATTTAATTTGAGAACCTTTTGTATTCTGTTAATACAATACTCTAAAAATTCTTTTTCTTTTTCTGGAGTTGTAGTATACTTCATGTACCACTCTGGAATTTCTTTGACGTCTTCGTATGTTAAACCATGTGGTTTCATTTGTTCATTAATTAATTCAATAAACAAGGCTGTGGTTTTCTCTCTCTTCGTCATAGTATTATATTATATTTATTTTTAAATTTCTTTAAAAGCATTGTGATCTGCTAAGAATAAATAATCATCATATGATATAGATACCATGACTAAGTCCTCTTTAGATTGAAAGGAATATGCAATAGAATCTATTATATTATTATAGTTCCTTAATATCTTATTAAGATATTCTAGATTATGTTTTTCTATATGTAGATATACTTTCATGTTTTATATATTAACTTCTAGAAATAATTTCGTCAATGATACCATATTTCTTTGCTTCTTCTGCACTTAGCCAAAAATCACGAGTTGCATCTTTCATAACTTGTTCTGGTTTTTTACCGCAATATGATCCAAGTAATACGAACAATTCTTTGTTAACTTCTTGCCAGTTCTTCCAGTCTATTTCAGCATCTTGAATATTTCCACTGAATCCACCTGATGATTGGTGTAGCATAGTCGTTGAATGCTTCAATGACATTCTTTTGCCCTTGGTTCCAGCTCCTAAAAGAACTGATCCCATCGATGCTGCCATTCCAGTGTTAATAGTTCTAATATCCGATTTAATATAATCCATGACATCTACCATAGAAAGACCTGATTTAACAGATCCTCCTGGAGAATCAATATGCATTGTAATATCTGAATCAGATGTTGTATCTAAGAACATCAACTGTGCTTGGACCACTGTAGACATTTGATCGTTAACAGGTCCTGCGACCCATAGTAAGCGATCCATCATCAATCTTGAGAAGATGTCCATCTGAGTTGCTCTCAATTCTCTTTCTTCAAGAATGTAAGGAGTCATTGATGATTCAACTTGTTTTTGATAGTAATGCATTTTAAGTGAACTTACATTGTGATCACTCATTGCATACTTTTGAAACTCTTTATTATAGTCCATGTTTTTCTATTAGTTTTTTAATTTTATTACAGGTTTCATATTCTTCGTTTTCTCTATAATACTCTACACATTTTTGTAGAGATTTCATATATGAACCTTCATCAAGTGTTGCTTCCATTATTATTCCTCCTGGACTTACAAGATAACACAATAACTCGGATTTATATGTTGAATTTAAATTTGCATAAATGAATTCATATAATCTTTTATAGAATGCATCAGTGTCTACTATTGGACCGCTTGCAAATAGGTTAAAATCAGTTGAATCAGAATTGACTTCAAAATAAGGTACGTCAGACATATATAATATGTTAATCTATTAACAC
>Ga0208163_1000101_pt1 | contig 24529 bp, 19 predicted proteins | sample ColrivemetaGS753_FD_187615 | JGI IMG/M metagenome (GOLD analysis project Ga0208163, IMG submission 187615) | Estuarine microbial communities from the Columbia River estuary - Ebb tide non-ETM metaG S.753 (SPAdes) (version 2) | ecosystem: Environmental > Aquatic > Marine > Intertidal zone >...
TTTTATCGATCAGTCCTAAACCAAGTAATTCTGATTCCATGAGCTTACCGACTTCTTTATGATATTCAGCCATCATAGTTCCAGGAACAAGCATTGCCTCTGCTCCCTTTTTAACTCTCAAAACGGCATTGTAGACATCTTTTTGACGCGGTGTAAATTTTCGGTTAACCGGTAAACATCTCGTCAGATCAGAGGCATAATTCGCATACTCTGCTCCAACATCAAGTAGGATCACATCGCCATCCAAACACTGTTTATTGTTCTCGATATAATGAAGAACACAAGCATTTTTGCCCGAAGCAACAATCGGTGTATAGGCAAACCCTTTTGAACGATTGATCAGGAATTCATGAGCAAGTTCAGCTTCAATCTCGTATTCCCAAACTCCTGGCTTAATGAATTTCAATAGTCTTCTGACACCCGCTTCGGTAATCTTACATGCTCTTTGCATCAATTCAAGCTCGATGTCTTCTTTCACCGATCTTATCTTGTGCATGATAGGTGCGCTTTTATGAACCTGATGGGATGGATAATCAACTTTAACTTTCTTAATGAATCGATCTTCTCTCGTCTCAACCTCAGTAGACGCCCTTAAATGTTCATTTGTATTCAGGTAGATCCCTTCAGCTTCGGCCATCATTTGTTTAAAGATTACCGGAAATTGCTCCAACCAATATACCGTCTTGATCCCTGAAACCTCAAATGCTGCCTGCTTTGTTAACTTTTCACCTTCCCATACAGCTATCAGATCGCTTGTCTCTTTCAAGAACAAAACTTCTTTGTGTGCATTATTCTTTGAATCAGGGAATAATACAAGAATCGATTCTTCCTGGTCAACACCAGAAAGATAAAGAATGTCTCTATGTTGCTGAAATGGCATGGTACTATCAGCACTGATCGGAAAAATGTCGTTTGAATTGAATACAGCAAGTGTGTTTGCTTTCATTCTTTGAACGAACTTGCTTCTGTTCTTGATATAGAGTTGGTTGTCTATTCGATCGTATTTCATGTCTGATTATTTGTTCCGAAAATAAGTAAAATCTGAAGTATTTATGCTTGAAAGGAGCAACGAATTATAGATCGTAAATCATTTACGTTCTTCTATTGCAACTTTGATCCTGTAAACGGTAAAATATAAAAGTTATGAAAACAGTTAGCATCCAATCGATCGAGTTTTATGCAGGAAGCCAAGAATTGACATTGCGCTCACTGGTTGTGCAAAACAATCTTACGTACGACTCGCTCATTCGACTAAAATCAAGTGTTTTCAATAAAATATTAAATACACTTCAAAAGTTGAATCCTGATCTGGACATCTACACATTTCTAAATGTGGAAGATCATCCAAACGGTGACATCTTTTATAAGTTGACGACCGATCAGATCCAAAACACTATGAGCTTCGACTTTGTTGAAGAAAGTAAAGATTATAAATTGATCCGAGCTTAGACTTTAAAAGGCAACCGTTTTGCTTTTTTTTCGTACTTTAGCTGTAACATTTTCAGCCTGTAACTTGTTAAAGGCTAACACGGCTAAATTGCAAAACTATGAACAAGCTTAAATTCAGTATCGCTGCTCTTCTTTTTGGAGGTCTTGCTTTGACATCATGTATTGAACACGAAGTAATTCCAGCACCTACTCCGACTGTTGATCTTAAATGCAGTTTTGATGGTGTTGTCAATGGTACAGATGTACATCTGATGCAATTTATTGATGGGTATGATTGTACTCCAACCAAAGCGAAATATTTATTACCTGCTCCTCAGTGGTCGACTGCGGTTTATTACTCAGAGATCTCTTCAGCAGCATCTCCTGTAAGCTTTAAAATAGGCATGGGAAGTGTTGCCTGGGATGCATCTACTACAAGTGATCCAACTCTTGCATTGTTTAATGACTTTTTTACAAGCAATCTGACACCTAATTTTTCAAATGTCGCTGTGAGCGGTATTGAAGTAAGCTATAGAGATGCAGCCGGTAGAACATGGGTTAGTCATGACAACAGTGTGAACGCACAAAATGCTTCATTTACAGGAATTAGTCAGGAATCTGATGAAACCGGTGATTATTCCAAATTCACTTGCAACTTTAATTGTTACGTATACTACCAAGACCCAGGTACAATGCTATGGGATTCTATACAGATCCAGAATGCAGCGTTCAAAGGCTGGTTTAAACGTTAATTTAAATACTGAAGAGCCGTTCCATAAGAACGGCTTATTTTATTTGTGGCGTGAGTAGTCATTTGAAAATAGCGATCATAGGTGATTACAACTTCACTTATAATTCTCACCAGGCAACCAACCTGGCGATCGATCACTCAGGCCGTTTTCTTGAAACAGACATCAATTATTACTGGATAAAGATCAATGAGGCCGCACAATTAAGCAAAGACCAACTTGAAGAATTTGATGGTGTCTGGTTTGCTCCCGGTCCTTTTACAAATCCATTTTTTGTACACGGCATTATCAGAACACTTAACAGATTGAGCGTTCCAACCATGATCACAGGTGAAGCGTATCGGTCGTTCATCGAAGTACTTGTAAATACCTATCAACTGAACCCGAATGGGGAAAAGTTGATCTCCGATAATCTTGTCGATGGGAATTCATTTGAAAGGATCATGATCACTCCTCATTCGAAACAGATGATCCATTTGTATGAGAATCATAGTAATGTTGAGCTGACTTCTTCTCGATACTCATTGTATCCTCAATTGATTCAAATGTTAACTGAAGAATATGTTGACATTGAAGCCTACAATCAATTTGAGGATCCTGAGATCATAACGTTGAAAAAACATGATTTCTTTTTGGTGTGTAGTTTTTGCCCTCAAATCTCATCGACCAGGGAATTACCACATCCTTTGATCTATACATTTATCAAAGCTTGTCAGCTTAAACCTGCGCAACATTAAAACAATTCATTCGATTCTGAATTCCTTTCAAACTCTTCATCGATAAGGTGCGGACCATTTTCTGCACATTGAACGGCCAACTGATCACATCTTTCGTTTTCAGGATGACCGTTATGCCCTTTAACCCATTCAAATGAAATATTAAATTTAGGGTGAAGCTTCAGATACCTTAACCAAAGATCCTTGTTCTTCTTTCCTTTGAAATCCTTTTGTTTCCATCCAAAAACCCATCCTTTTTCTATAGCATCTATGACATATTTCGAATCAGAATGAACCCTTACAGGGTGCATATTTGTTTTCAACTGCTCCAGAGCCACGATCAAGGCAAGCAATTCCATGCGGTTATTTGTCGTTAGACGATAGCCTTGACACAATTCCTTTTCCTGACCATTAAAGCGCAAGATCACACCATATCCCCCAGGTCCGGGATTACCTTTAGCAGAACCATCTGTATAGATCTTGATCATGAAGCGAAGATAAGATCATTTTTTATGAAACTTTGGAAACTTTTGTTACATTTTTAGTTTCCATTGTTTTTTAACTATTAATTTTGCAGCATGGATGCAAAAAAATTAGAGATCATTGAGCGCTCATCACAGATCTTTATGCGATATGGCATAAAGAGCATAACAATGGATGACGTTGCCAGAGAACTTGGCATCTCAAAGAAGACGCTTTACAAGTATTTTCAGGATAAAAATGAACTTGTCGTTACTATACTTTCAGCAAAGATTGAACTAGATAAACAATATTGTAAAAGATCAAACGAGGAGTCTGAAAATGCAATTGATGAGCTTTTCAATTTGTCGAAGTTCGTGCATGAGCAAGTAGGACAAATTAATCCCGTGGTTTTTCTCGACTTAAAAAAACATCACCCTGAAGGTTGGGAACTCATGCGAAAGCACAAATGGAATTTCATTTTTAACATGATCCACAAAAATATCCTTAGAGGTATCAATGAGGGAGTCTATCGAAGCAATTTAAATCCGGAGATCGTTGCAAGACTCTATGTGGGCTCTACTGACCTGATCATGAATGAAGAAGTATTTCCCTGGCCGGAGTTCTCTTTCGATAAAGTATTTATTGAAACGATCAGATTCCATATTCGAGGGATGGCCAGTGATGAAGGAATTGAATATTTAAAACAACGTATAAAAAAAGAAACAAATGAATAGATCAATGTATCTGCTGTTAGCGACATTTTTCATGTCGTTAACCAGTTTGGGCCAGACGTCATTCTCCCTTGAAGAAGCGAAATCCTATGCCCTAGCCAATAATCTCAGAATCCGGAATGCCAGTCTGGAACTGGACAATTCCATTCAAAAGAAGAAGGAAACCATTGCGATTGGATTACCTCAGGTCAACATGAGTGGATCATTCAACAATTTCATTAATCTACCGGTTCAGGTAGTAGATGGAGCTTTCATCGGACAACCAGGCACCTTGGTTAGCTTCAAGGCTGGAACTACCTACAATGCAAGCGGGACTTTACAAGCAACTCAAATGGTCTTCAACGGGTCATACCTTGTTGGACTTCAAGTTTCAAAGTTCTTCGTTACAATGCAGGAAAATATTTCCAGACAAACCAATGAAGATGTTGTCTTCAACGTGATCAATGCTTATCAGATCTGTGCAGTAGCTAAGGAGAACGTGGAGTTCATCGATTCTATGGTGATCCTTACTAAAAATCTTGTTGACAAGCAACGTACATTCCTTGAATTAGGCATGATGGTAAAACAGGACATGGATCAACTTGAATATGCTCTATTGACCACAAAAAATGCGCAGGTCAATGCAAAACTACAATATGACAATGCGCTTGCTCTATTAAAATTTGCCATGAATTATCCTCTTGAGCAGAATATTGTGCTCACAGATAACACTGTAAGTTTATTAACGAAAAAATCGATCTCTGAAGGAAGCAGTACAACGAACAACTTAAATTATCAGATCCAGAATGATGCGATCACGCTTTCTCAATTCAATCTGAAAAATGAACGTTTTACACATTTACCGTCTCTTAATGCCTTCTTCCAGCAGACGTATAATGCCTATCGCAATGAGTTCAATTTCTTTGCCGATGACAAATGGTATCCCCAGACACTTTGGGGCCTTCAGTTGAATATTCCGATATTTTCCAGCGGATTAGGCAAAGCCAAGCTACAACAAGCACAGATCAGACTTCTTAAAGATGAAAATAGTTTGAAGATCCTTGAGCAATCTCTAAAGATGCAGGAAATACAGACAAAGAACTCTTTACTTTCTGCACAACAGAAACTAGAGTTGCAAATGGAAAATGTTCGACTTACCAAATCGATCTATTTCAATACCATCGCTAAAGAACAGATCGGTAAGGAAAACAGCATCACTGTTAATCAGAAATACAACCAATATCTCATTGCCCAAAGCGAGTATACAGCTGCTATGCTCGATGTGTTCAATGCGAAACTCAACTTAGACAAATTATATAATCAGATCCTCGACTCAAACAAATAATCCCATGAAAAGAAACATCCTTTTTATTTTATCCTCAGCCGTCATTAGTATATCACTACACTCGTGTTCATCGACTGAATCAGAAACCACTGAAGAGAAAACCTATCTTCCGCTTGTCAAATTAGAGGATTCTCGCATTAAAAACTTCATTCATAAGATCGAGGTTCAGGGTAATGTGGAGACCGACAAAGACGTTTTGCTTAACGCCGAAATGGGCGGTTTGATCACCCAAATGAATGTAAAAGCAGGAGATAAGGTATCAGCAGGACAAGTGCTTGCTGTGCTCGATGGAGCCATCTTAAGTTCAAATGCAGAAGAGATCAAGACCCAACTGGAATACGCAGAGTATATGCTCGCGAAACAGGAAGAATTGAATAAGCGTGGAGTGGGTTCTGAGTTTGACTATAAAACTGCCTTGAACCAGGTCAATTCATTGAAATCTAGATTGAACTCCTTAAATGTGCAGCGCGGAAAAATGATGATCAAAGCACCATTTGCAGGCACAGTAGATAAGATCTATGGTAAAGTAGGTCAAATGGCTGGACCTCAAGCTCCTCTGGTTCGACTGGTAAATAACAGCCAAGTTGATATTACGACGGAAATCTCTGAGAAACACTTCTCAAAGATCAAGATCGGCACAGAAATGAATGTACATTTCCCGAACTTCAACGATACCAGTATCACACTTAACGTTACGTACATTGGAAATTACATTGAACCAACGAACAGAACGTTCAGAGTAATGTCTACTGTTAAGAATAACAAAGACCTGCTGCCAAACATGCTTGCAAAGATCAGTATTACCGATCTAGATGTTGCAAAAGCGACAGTGATCCCATCAAGAGCGATCATGAAATCACAGGAAAACAAAGATTTTGTATACGTAGCAACGGTGGTATCCGGAACGGAATACAGTGTTAAAAAGGTATATATCAAAGTGATTGAAAGGTACAATGGTGAGGCGATGATCTCTACTAATAGTAAAATACAAGATGGAAGTAAGATCGTTGTGGAAGGTGCGAAGGGAATAACAGAGAAAGATATAGTTCGATCCAAATAAGAAAAACGAAAATGGAAAAAGAAACCAAAGGATTTGGATTGTCGACCTTATCGGTCAACAATCGTAAAACCGTATTCCTGATCACCATGATCATTCTTCTTGGTGGTCTTATGGCATACACATCTATGCCTAAGGAAAATTTCCCTGAGCTGCAAATCCCAGAAATTTACATCGGAATTGCAAAACCAGGATCTTCTCCGAAATACATGTCTGAAAAGATCGCAGAATCGATTGAGAAAGAGCTTGGAGGCATCAAATTAGTGGACGAGATCAACTCCAATTCAGTTCATGGATATACAACTATTCGTGTGAAGTTCGACTTCAAGATGAAGGTTGATCAGGCCCTTCAGAAGGTCAAGGATGCTGTCGATAAAGCAAGAACGAAACCCGATTTCCCTGCTTTACCTGTCGAGCCGAACATCTTTGAGATGGATCCTGCACAGATGCCAATCAGGAATATCAACTTAAGAGGTGAAAATGCTATCCTTTTGAAGGAAATTGCTGAGATTCTTGAAAAAAGAATCGAAGATCTTCCTGAGATTTCAGAAGTCGATATCAGAGGTGTCCAGGAGCAAGAAATGAGGATCGAGGTTGACCCTATCAAGGCTCAATCTGTCAATGTAACCTTAGACGACATTCAGAATGCGGTAAGCTCAGAGCATCAAACCATTCCTTCAGGTGAGATCCTGATGGATGATGTGAGAAAAACGATCCGAATTGAAGGCGAATTCAAAAACGAAAATGACCTAAAGAAGATCATCGTAAAACAAGATGACTTCATGCCGGTACATCTTGAGGATGTAGCTGATGTCTTTTTTGGAAATGCGGACACCACGTCTTACGCAAGAGAATTTGGTGACCCGGTTGTTATGCTCGATGTTAAAAAACAAGGTGGACAAAACCTTCTTGAAGCGAGTGAGAAAATGGACCAATTATTGGAAGAAGCGAAAAAAGACGGAACGATCCCAAAGAGTATTAGTGTTACGGTGACCAATGATCAATCGAACAATACTCGAGACATGGTTTCGAACCTTGAAAACTCGATTATTTTCGGAATCATTCTCGTTGTTGGAGTCCTTCTATTCTTTCTTGGAATCCGCAATGCCTTATTTGTGGGCGTGGCCATTCCATTAAGTATGTTAATGTCGTTCCTGATACTTTCATCAATGGGAGTAACATTGAACCTGATGGTACTTTTTTCTCTGGTATTGGCCTTGGGAATGCTTGTAGACAATGGTATTGTGATCGTGGAGAATATCTACAGACACATGGATGAAGGGTATAAGCCGAAACAAGCAGTGATCATGGGTGTCGGTGAAGTTGCCTGGCCGATCATAGCTTCTACAGCCACAACACTTGCAGCTTTCATTCCTCTTGCATTGTGGCCAGGAATCATGGGTGAATTCATGAAGTTTTTGCCGATTACACTGATTATCGTCCTTGGATCTTCTTTATTTGTAGCATTGGTGATCAATCCAGTTTTAGCAGTGGCCTACATGAAAGTAACTCAGGATGTTCCTAACAAGTCAAAGGTTCTGAAAGTCTCTGCATTTCTCACTATTATAGGCGTACTTCTGATCATCCTTGGTTCTATTACCTGGGGTAATTTATTCCTTCTTGCGGCCATCCTTGGCTTATTGAACGCATATGTATTTTATCCGGGAACTGTGCGTTTTCAGAATGGATTCTTACCAAAACTTGAAGCGTTTTACGAGCGTTTTCTGACTTATGCGTTGACAGGTAAAGGACCAAGGAAATTCCTTTTAGGTACAATTGGGTTATTCTTCTTGTCGTTTGTTCTGATGGGGGTATTCCCTCCTAAAGTAGATTTCTTCCCTGCGAACGAGCCAAATTATGTCAATATTTTCATCTCTCATCCAATTGGTACGGACATCAAGGTAGCCAACCGAACCACACTTGAAGTTGAGGAACTGTTGAATAATCTTTTAAAAGAGGACATCCAGTCGGATATCAAGAAAGGAATTCCAGAAAATGAGCGATTCATTCAGTCGATCATTTCTCAGGTTGGAGAAGGAACTAGTGACCCTCAGCAAGGAGTTGCAATGGGTAATACGCCTCACAAAGGGAGAGTAACAGTCAACTTTGTTGAATTTCAATACCGTAACGGAAAGAAAACGTCCGATGTGCTAAAACGCATTCAGGATGCCATCAAAGGACGATTCACTGCAGATATCGATATTACTGCGGCGAAAGATGAAATGGGTCCACCACAAGGAGCTCCGATCAACATCGAAGTAACCGGGAGAATGGATTACAAAGAACTTATTGCTGAAGCTGAAAAGCTCAGGATCTTTTTAGATCGAAAAGCAGTACCAGGTGTAGAAAAACTTAAACTCAACGTTGAAGCAAATCGTCCGGAGATTCCAATCAAAGTTGATCGTGATCAAGTTCGAAAATTAAATGCCTCCACATATCAAGTGGGTATGGCGATGCGTAAAGCATTGCTCGGACAGGACATCACTACGTACACAAAGGATGAAGAATCGTATGATATTGTCGTGCGTTTTAATCAAAACAGCAGAGAGAACTTTGACGCTTTAATGGATCAGCGTTTGATCTTCCGTAACAACAAGGGTCAATTAATGAATATTCCGGTGCGTTCTGTTATTCAAAATCCGCAAGAGGAAGCTTCCTTTTCTGCTGTGATCAGAAAGGACCAGGTTCCTTTGGTAGCAGTAACATCCAATGTGACGGAGGGGTTCAATGCCAATGAAGTTGTTCAGATCCTTAAAAAACAGATGGAATCTTATGAAGACAAGGGAGAGTTGAGCGATAAATTGTCGTATAAATTTGCCGGTCAGCAAGATGAGCAAGCCAAAGAAATGGCATTTTTGAGCAAAGCACTTTTAATCGCCGTATTCCTGATCCTTGTAATTATCGTAGCTCAATTCAATTCGTATAGTGCTCCAGGTGTGATCATGTTCACCGTATTACTTTCGTTAATCGGAGTACTACTCGGTCTTGTGATATCAAGACAAAACTTTGTGATCATGATGACCATGATCGGAATCATTTCTCTGGCCGGTGTGGTTGTTAACAATGCAATTGTATTGATCGATTACACCAACATGCTTCGTAAGAAAAGAAGAGAAGAGCTTGAAATGGATGAAGATCAAATGCTGCCATATGATGAGATCGTGAAAGCTGCAATTCAAGGTGGAAAAACGAGATTACGTCCAGTTCTACTTACAGCAATAACTACCATACTTGGATTGATACCAATGGCAGTTGGTTTGAACATTGACTTCCTTGGGTTCTTTACCTCATATGATGCAAATGTGTTCATTGGAGGAGATAATAATCTATTCTTTGCTCCTATGTCCTGGACAATCATTTATGGATTGACATTTGCGACATTTTTAACATTGGTTATCATCCCATCTCTGTATCTCCTTACTTACCAATTTAAAGTATGGGTATACAAGAAATTGAACTGGAAAATGACCAGTAACCTTTAAGTTAGCTTTCTAATAATTCATTTTGTAAAGTATCTGATAAACAAGATGTAAGAATCTTATTTGAATTCAGTCTATTCTATATTTTACCTCTTTTAAATTATACCGTTAATCGGGCCAATCTAAGAATTGGTCGAAAACAAAAAAATATTTTTTCAACTTAGGATTCCAAGGATAAAACGGGCTCATTTTCTACGAAACCCAATTTTCTTTCTATGAATAGAAAATATGTGACAACTATTCAATCTCAAAACAATTGGTATGCATGCATAGGATAAAAGAAACTGCAATAGTTGTTCTTTTTTGATTTTATTTCCGTCTGAACTGGATATAAATTTGTCTTGTGATTGATGATCAAAACGTCATCAATCTGACTAGAAGTCTTTTTCAGTGAATAGTGGTTAGGTTAGGTTAGAAAAGCGACTCCCCCCAAAGGAGTCGCTTTTGTTTTATAGCATTACGGAACTTAACCATCGCTCCATTTCATCCAACGAATATCCCTTTCTTTCCGCGAGATCTTTTACCTGCTCTGAATTGATCTTACCCAAACCAAAATACTTTGATTGCTCATTAGCAAAATACCACCCCGAGACAGAAGAAACAGGATACATAGCAAGACTATCTGTCAAAGTTACACCCGTTAACTCATGTGCCTTCAAAATTGAGAACAAACCTACTTTTTCGGTATGATCCGGACACGCAGGATAACCTGGAGCCGGTCGTATACCTCTGTAGGTTTCTTTGATCAATTCATCATTTGATAATGACTCATCTTTCACATATCCCCAAAGCTCTTTCCGGACGATCTCATGCATTTTTTCTGCAAAAGCTTCAGCCAGTCTGTCTGCTAGAGCCTTTAGAAGAATGGCGTTATAATCGTCATGGTCTTTTTCAAATTCAATAACTTTTTCGTCAAGACCAATACCGGTCGTTACCACAAAACCTCCTATGTAATCATTGATCCCGGATTCTTTTGGAGCAATAAAATCCGCCAATGCAAGATTAGGAACTCCCTGAGCTTTCTTTGTTTGTTGTCTCAGCGTTCGTTGTACATGAAGGAGAGAACTTCGATCTTCATCAGCGTAGATCTCTATATCATCTCCAATTGAATTAGCAGGAAACAAGCCCACTACAGCGCGTGCCTCCAGCCATTTTTCGGAAACGATCCTTCCAAGCATTGCCTGCGCATCCTTGAAAAGTTTTGTTGCCTCTACTCCAACAACCTTATCTTCAAGAATTGCTGGATATTTCCCATAAAGCTCCCATGTCTGGAAAAAAGGAGTCCAGTCAATATAATTCAGTAGCTCACTCAAGGGGTAACCCTCGTAATGGGTCAATCCCATCCTGTTGGGTTTCTTTAAATCTTGAGGATTAAAATCTATTTTATACTTATTTGTTCGGGCAGCTTCGATCGTGATCAATTCTTTAGCCGCTCTGTGTTTTTCATGATGTTGTCTAACACGATCATATTCCAAACGCAGCTCGTGTATAAAATCAGTTTTTTTAGGCCCAAGTAAACTTTCAACTACCGTCACAGCTCTTGATGCATCCAGAACATGGATCGTTTCCCCTTTCAGATAATTCTGCTGTATCTTAACAGCGGTATGCACTTTAGATGTAGTGGCCCCACCGATCAATAAAGGAATATTCATCCCCTCTTTTTCCATTTCCTTTGCCACTGTAACCATTTCGTCCAAAGATGGGGTAATCAAACCGCTTAATCCGATCACATCGACATTATGTTTTTTAGCCTCTGCAATGATCCGTTCAAAGGGAACCATTACTCCAAGGTCGATCACTTCATAGTTGTTACATCCTAAAACCACACCCACTATATTCTTTCCGATATCATGCACATCTCCTTTCACGGTAGCCATGAGGATCTTTCCAGAAGATGAATTCCCCTCCTGTTTTTCTTCCTCAATATATGGGAGTAAATAGGCTACGGCTTTTTTCATTACCCTGGCAGACTTTACTACCTGAGGTAAAAACATCTTGCCGCTTCCAAACAGATCACCAACAATGTTCATTCCATCCATCAAAGGACCTTCGATCACCTCTATCGGTCGTTGAAACTGATGCCTACATTCTTCTACGTCCTGGTCGATGAATTCTACAATGCCTTTCACCAAGGCATATGATAATCTTCCTTGCACCGATTGTTCTCTCCATGAAAGATCAGCCTCCCTCTTTTTCCCATCCCCTTTCACCGTCTCAGCATACTCAAGCAATCGCTCGGTTGCATCACTTCTTCGATTGAGAAGTACATCCTCAACATACTCTAATAGCTCTTTGTTGATGTTATCATAAACCTCAAGCATCGACGGATTGACAATCCCCATGTCCATTCCATGTTGAATTCCATGATACAAGAAAGCAGAGTGCATTGCCTCCCTAACCACATCGTTACCCCTAAATGAAAAGGATACATTGGAAACTCCTCCACTTACGTGTGCTCCGGGTAAATTTTCTCTGATCCATTTGGTTGCTCTAAAGAAATCAAGAGCATTGTTATTATGCTCTTCCATCCCGGTGGCAACAGGAAAAATATTTGGATCAAAAATGATGTCTTCCTTTGGAAACTTGACAACATTAACCAATATATCATAGGATCTTTTGCAGATCTCGATTCTTCTTTCATATGAATCTGCCTGTCCGTTTTCATCAAAAGCCATTACGATCACAGCCGCACCGTATCTTTTGATCTTTTTTGCCTGCGAAATGAAATTGGCCTCACCCTCTTTCAACGAAATTGAATTCACGACTCCTTTGCCTTGAATGCATTTTAATCCTGCTTCTATGATCTCCCATTTTGAGCTATCGATCATGACTGGCACTCTGGCAATATCCGGCTCAGAGGCGATCAGGTTTAAAAACTTGACCATCGCTTCCACCCCATCGATCATTCCTTCATCCATGTTGACATCAATGATCTGAGCTCCACCTTCCACTTGCTCGCGAGCGACAGATAATGCAGACTCATAGTCCCCTTCTTTGATCATTCGAAGAAAAGCTCTTGATCCCGTTACATTCGTTCGTTCACCGACATTCACAAAATTGCTTTCCGGAGTAACGATCAAAGGCTCTAGTCCTGATAGTTTCAATGTTGCTTTTGTCTCAGACATTTGTTGTTGATCTGGGTGAGTAATTTTTCGCCAATTCAGCAATTGCTTTAATATGATCAGGTGTGGTACCGCAGCACCCTCCAATGATATTGATCAATCCTTCATCAAGAAATTCTTTGATCTGAACTGCCATCATTTCTGGAGTTTCGTCATACTGACCGAATTCATTTGGTAAACCTGCATTGGGATGAGCACTAACACCAAACGCTGTCTTTTTATCCAGAACCTGTAGATAAGGTCTCATCATTGAAGCTCCCAAAGCACAATTCAATCCTACGGTCAATAATGGCATGTGTGAAACCGATATCAAAAATGCTTCCGTAGTCTGACCAGTTAAGGTTCTACCGCTCTGATCTGTAATCGTTCCTGATACCATGATCGGTAATTCAATATTCAGCTCCTCATACACCTCATCAATCGCAAATAAAGCTGCCTTGGCATTTAAGGTGTCGAAAATGGTCTCCACAAGAAGCAGATCCACACCTCCATCAATAAGTGCCTTGACCTGTTCCTTATATGCAAGTACTAGGTCATCGAAGGAAATCGCTCTAAAACCTGGATCATTTACATCCGGAGAAATAGAAGCCGTTCTATTGGTCGGTCCTATTGATCCAGCAACATAACGTGGTTTATCCGGATTAGAACGAGTAAACTCATCTGCAACCTCTCTTGCAATTTTTGCTGAATGATAATTAATGTCATACACGGCATGTTCCAATGCATAATCAGCTTGCGCAATAGTTGTCCCGGAAAAGGTATTTGTTTCGGCAATATCTGCTCCCGCTTCAAAATATTTCCGATGGATCTCTTTGATGATCTCCGGACGAGTTAAAGACAACAAGTCATTGTTCCCTTTCAATGAGTGCGGATGATTTTCAAACCAACCTTCCCTAAAGTCATCCTCTTCCAGCTGATAGCGTTGGATCATTGTACCCATTGCCCCATCTAAAATGAGGATCCTTTCTTTTAAAATTTCCTGAATTGTTTTCATAGTCATATCTACTCATTACACTATGAAAAAAGAGAAGTACAAAGTACCACCAACTTATCTTTTCCCTTTTGAACAGGGATCGGATTTGGCACCTTTTTCCGTTGCCAGAATAGGTTGCCAAGGTTTCATCGGGCCAGTCCCTCCACCTTTCTTCATAAGTTTATGCAATGAACTGATGCAAAAATACGCTTAATTTCAAAATTGATCGACAATGATGTAAATTTGCCTGTGAAGAAATTTGTCAAAGGCTTTGTATTCGCTTTCAATGGTATCCGTGCGATGCTTAGAGAGCGGAATTTTTTGGTTGAGCTTGGAATGCTACTTGTAACAATTCTTCTTGGGATCTACTTTAAAATTGACCGACAAGACTGGATAAATATCTTTTCAGTTTCGGGACTTGTACTTGGGCTGGAAGTCATCATGCAACCTCTATTCCATGGAAGAAAATGCCCACATCAAAACCATAAAAGACATTTCCGCGGGTGCTGTTCTAATCGCTTGCGTTTTTGCTGCAATTGTTGGGATACTTATCTTTTTGCCTTACCTTTTGAATCAATAACTGAAAAGTACTATAACCCCTAAAGATGTTAAGAAAGCTAACTTATCTTTTTCTTTTTTTTACGTTTTCAATCAGTTCGCAAGTAACATTCACTGATTCCGATCTTCCGATCGTAGTGATCAACACACCTCCAGGCGAAACAATCAATGACGTCACAAGAACTTTTTGTGATATGGGAATCATTGATAATGGAGTAGGCGTTAGAAACTACCTCACCGACCCATTCAATCATTATGATAATAAAATCTCCATCGAAATAAGAGGATCTACTTCTCAACAATATCCCAAGAAAAATTATGGATTTGAAACCCAGGATCAATTTGGGATTAAATTGAATTACCCATTACTTGGATTACCGACAGAAAACGACTGGATTCTATATGGACCCTACCCCGACAAAACCCTCGCCAGAAATGTCCTGACATATAACTTGTCCAGAAAAATGGGCCATTACGCATCTCGATCGAGATATTGCGAATTGATCATTGATGGCGATTATAAAGGACTATATATCTTGATGGAGAGAATAAAAGTTGACAATGATCGCGTCAATATAGACAAGCTCGAAACCTGGGAAACATTGGGTTTACCTCTAACCGGAGGGTACATTGTTAAGGTTGATAAATTGACCGGAGAAGTTGGATTTAGCTGGTCCAGCAATTTCAATAATGAGGTTCTTTTCCAGTTTCATGACCCAGAGTTCGATGAATTGGTGCCTGTCCAAGTCTCCTATATGCAAAATTTCCTCAGCGATTTTGAAAATACGGTAAATGGTCCTTTATTCGATGACCCGATTGAAGGCTATTCGAAATACATTGATGCAGAATCCTTTTATGATTTCTTCATCTTGCAAGAAATTGGCCGAACGGTGGATGGATACAGGTCAAGCTCCTTCATGTACAAAGATCGTGATGACGGATTTAAAAACGGAAAACTGATCGCCGGTCCGATGTGGGATTTCAATCTGTCGTATGGAAATGCCGATTACTGTGATGCCGATCTAACAACTGGATGGCAATACAATTTCGATGAGATCTGTGATTTCACAACAGCAATTCCTTTCTGGTGGGAACGCCTGTTGGATGCTCCCTCATACCGGAATGGATTAAAATGCCGTTGGGAAGAATTGCGTTCTGGGCCTTTGCATACGGACTCAATTCACCTCATGATTGATTCGATTGTGAATCTTGCGGCAGAGGCAAGGTTCCGAAATTTTCAACGTTGGCCGATCATAGGAGTATATGTCAACTGGAATTCATTTGTAGGCCAAACTTATGAAGAAGATGTGCAATTCCTTAAAGATTACATCCAACAGCGAGCAACATGGATCGATCAAAATTTACCTGGAATCTGTGATGTCGGTGTAGAAGAAAAATTCGATTCATTTGAGATTTGGCCGAATCCAGCCCAAGAAAAAGTAAGTGTGAAAACTATTTCTTTTATTGACAGATACTCGGTGCATGACCTTTCTGGCCGAGAAATAGTGTCGCACAAGACTAACGCAACAACCAGTTTTCAAATTGACATTTCGGAATTGACAGCAGGAACCTACCTACTTTCAATATATTCTGAAGGTCAACCACTTACTCAAAAGTTTATCAAAAAATAAAGGCGATCATTGCTGATCGCCTTCTGGTGGTGATGGACGGAATCGAACCGCCGACACAAGGATTTTCAGTCCTTTGCTCTACCAACTGAGCTACATCACCATCCATAATTAGTGGGGGCAAATTTAATATATTCTTATTACAAATAATATTTTCTTCAGTTTTTTTTTGATGATTACCTTTGTTGCAAGTGTAATACCATGAGAATCCAAGAAGTAACTTCCGAAAAAGACGTCAAAGCATTTCATCAACTGCCATTTAAGATCTATAAAAATGATCCTAATTGGGTACCTCATCTAAAACAGGATGTCGACAAGATCTTCGATCCGAAGAAAAACAAGATGTGGCGAAAAGGTGAGGCTAAAAGATGGTTATTATTCAACGACAACAACGAAGTGATCGGGCGCATTGCAGCCTGGGTCAATGGTAGCAGCAAAGAGCACCCTGCCGGTTGTGGTTTTTTTGAATGCATTGATGATCAAAATGCCGCTTTCCTTTTGTTCGATACAGCAAAAAACTGGTTGGAATCGAAAGGCATGACTCAGATGGATGGTCCCATTAACTTTGGGGAGAATCATCAATACTGGGGACTGATCATTGAAAACTTTAATGAACCACCGTATTATTTTCAAAATTATAATCCGGAATACTATTTAAAGTTCTTTGAGAATTACGGGTTCCAGATCTATTTCAAACAAGAGATCTTTTTCCGCAAGATCTCTGATCCGCTACAAGATAAATTCGCAGAAAGAGCAAAAAATCTGCTAAGTGATCCTCTCTTTAAGGTAGAAAGTCTTGATATGTCGCGTTTTGAATCCTATGCTGAAGAATTTAGAATGGTTTACAACAGAGCTTGGGCAAATCGCCAAACGGGATTCTCAGAGATGTCTAAGTCCCAAGCTGTATCAATTTTTAAAGGCTTAAAACCTGTAGTAGACCCGGAAATAGTTTTCTTCGCATATTACGACGGGAAACCAATCGGAATGTATATTCAATTGCCGGAAATCAATCAAATCTTCAGATACGTCAATGGAAACCTGAATTGGTGGGGTAAACTGAAATTCCTTTATCACAAAAAGAGAAGAACCGTAAGACGTTGTTTTGGTATGGTATTCGGCATCGATCCCGATTTCCAAGGCAAAGGAGTGGAAGGAATGATCTTTCAATACATGGCAGATACGATCCAAAAAGAAGGCCACTATAAAGATCTTGTCATTACTTGGATCGGAGATTTCAATCCTAAAATGATTTCAATCGTTAAAGGATTGGGAGCCAATAAATACAGGGAAATGGCAACGTATAGATATTTGTTTGACCGGAAAGCCGCGTTCAAAAGAAAACCCCTGACGAATTTGGGGCTCAATACAGATACTGAAGAAAATGCCTGAAACCAGCAAAATACTTGTTATTGATGCAGGAAATACTTCTGTGAAAGTCGCAATTTTCATTGATGATCAAGTATACTCTGTAAATCGAACAAGCTTTGCTGAATTCAAAGAATCCTTACTTAATAAAGAGTTTTCTGAGATCAATAAATCTGCGCTTTGTTCTGTCTTGATTGAACAGGACACCAAGGATTTACTTTCATTATTACCGAATGCCACTCTAATAAATACATCGATAAAATCCGACCTGAGTTCGGTATACAAATCAATGGCCACCCTCGGCGTCGACAGATGGTGTAATGCTGTTGCCATTCACGCATTAAAAAAAGATCAATCATCGATTTCCATTGATATTGGTACTTGTGTAAAGTTTGATGCCGTAATCGAAGGGAAATACATCGGGGGATCAATAAGCCCGGGCATTGACCTCCGCTACAAGGCGCTAAATAACTTTACTGCAGCACTTCCTTTGTTGGATTTCAAAGCAAAGTCCATGTTAACCGGCGATTCTACGACTTCGAGTATTCACAGCGGGGTAGTCAATGGATTACTGTCCGAAATAAACGGCATGATCGAACGTTATGAGCAGAGTTACAAGGGCTTAACTTTTTTTGTGACCGGCGGAGATGCTCAATACTTTGATTTCGGAGGAAAAAATAACATCTTTGTGGACGAAAATTTGACCCTGAAGGGGATATATCAATTATATAAGCTGAATGCATAGATCGATATTAAGTGTTTTTTTGTTGCTTGCTTGCTCGGTAAGTGCTCAGCTGACAACTCATTCACCGTTTAGCTCTTACGGTTATGGTGAAAGGTATACAAGCGGAGATGCAATAAGTGGTGCCATGGGGCAATCTTCGGTTGCATTTTTTGATTCAACCTATTTGAACTACAGAAATCCTGCTTCCTACAATAGTCTAAGCAAAGGACAACCCTTATTTTCTTTGGGATTGGAAGGAAGAGTTTCCTCTTATACTCAGGGAACGAATAGTGTTACGAATGGATTCGGAATGGTCGATCATTTCGTGCTTGCAATTCCAATGAGAAATCACTTTGGTTTGGCCTTTGGATTAAGACCATTCAGCCGTAGAGGATATGAAATCCACGATCAGGTTTCCGTAGGAACAGATTCTGTTCACTACATCTATGATGGGAATGGAGGTGTAAACGAGGCTTTTTTAGGACTTAGTTCAACTGTGTTAAAATTTAAAGGAACTCATCTTTCAGTCGGAGCAAACCTTGGTTATCTTTTTGGATCTTCAACCAACCAAAGAAAAAGTTACCTTGTTCAATTTAATTCGTTTTCTGGTGGTGTCGAGAAAACTTCTTATCGATTCAAGTCATTTCACTACGAATTGGGAGCCTATTTGCACCAAACGATCAACAAAGTTCACTCTTTCAAGATCGGAGCCACAATGGAACCCATGCAAAAAGCAAAGGGATATTTGGATCGACAGTTATTTGCAGCTGGAAATGTGACAAATCCCAACACCTATTCATTGCTTTACGACACGACAAATGTTGAAGGTTCATTGAATTTATCCCCTGCTTATTCCGTAGGATTCTCTTATTTGATCAGAAAAGATGCTTTGGATAACAGTAATCGCTCAAGAAATTCTGAATGGCAGATCCATTTCAATTATTCTTCTAATGACTGGACAAAATTCTCAAGTACATTCAATGATGTAACCGAGGAGTTCAATTATGTCAAAACGACTAAGATATCAGGAGGTATACAATTTACGCCTGAGATCAAATTCATTGAGAATGCAGTGACGACTAATTTCATAGAAAGAATGAGGTATCGTGTTGGTTTTTACACATCTACGCTTCCCTATTATGAAAATTCGTCGCGAATCAGTGAATTTGGCACAACATTTGGGATTGGGTTGCCGATCCTAGCTCAACAGGCACTTTCATCGATCAATCTCTCGGTAACGATCGGGAAACGAGGAAACGGTTTAGAGGATGGATTGAACGAGTCATTTGTAGGAATGAATTTTGGAGTAATTATTTCACCATCCTTCTACGACAGATGGTTCAGAAAACGAAAACTGGATTAAACATACGTTAAAATGAAAATTGCTAAACTATTATTAAGCACAGTACTACTAGCAGCTGCTTTTCAAATAACAGCTCAAGAAACAGATCAGGAAAGAGAATGTCTTAGAATGCGTTTTCTTGCAGGAGAAGAATTAAAGATCAAAAACTATCAGGGAGCTTCAGCTTATTACATCAAAGGTGAGCAGATCTGTGGCGGATATGATAAAGATAACTACAATCGTCTTGTAGGATCTTTGAGAAATGCGATTGCAACTGAATCTGACAAAGCAAGAAAAACAGCATACATCGACACAGTTGTTGGAGTGTATGATCGTATGGAGACTGCGGGACATTACGAAGAAGAGAATGATCTGATCAGAGCAACATATATGATTCAGGCTTCGAAGCCAAATCGTATTAAAGCAAATGAACTTTTTGACAGAGGGATCCACAAGACTGGAACTTCAGCAAACGAAGGTCATGTATCTTATTACTACTATAACTTGTACGTAGTATATACAGAAGCTGCTGCTGATAAAAAAGCAGAAATAAAGAGTAAATTGATTACTGAATATTTCTTTCTCTCTAAGCTGGTAAGTGAAGCGAACATGTCTGTAAAAGCTCAGGAAAACCTGACTACTTACTTCAATGCATTGGTGAAGAGTTGTGATGATATCCTGCCAGATTTAAAAGGATTTATGGGGTCTTTCTCACAAGATAAGGACGTAAAAAAGGCATCTGTAAACAACTTTATTAGTCTATTAGAAGCAAAAGGCTGTACAGACAGCAAAGAATATGAAATGTTGATGGATACATTGATCTCGATAGATCCATCGAACATAGATGCAGTTCTTGGGAAAGCGAAACTTTTGAGATCTAAAAAGAAGTACAGCGAAGCAATTTCTACATTGAAAGAAGCAAAAGGATTGACTTCAGACGACGATAAAAAAGATGAGATCGAGTACACGATCCTGGAGATCCAGTACCACGATCAGAATAGCTACAAAACAGCTTTCAACACTGCTCAAGGCATTTCAGGAAAGAATCGTTCTTCTGCTCTAAAAATTGCTGCACAATGTGTTGCAAATATGGCAAACGGTTGTGGAAGCAGTACTTTCGAAAGAAAAGCAAATTATCTGTATGCGGCTCAGGTTGCTGACAGAGCAGGAGATTCTTCTGCGGCGGCAAAATATCGCGCAGCCGGACCTACAGAAAGTGATTGGTTCGAGGCAGGTGTAAGTAGTGTAACTTTATCTTGCTGGGGCGTTACAGTTTCGAAATAAGTTGAGTTTTTCTAAACATATTTCCATCCCTTATCAGATTCCTGCCGGCTTATTGCTGGCAGGAATTCTTTTTTCGTGCGTAAATGACCTTGAATCGATCCAAAAGGTTACCTATGATCCAAAGGCACCTGAGGAAGTAACAAAAGACCTGAAAGTATTTTACACAGACTCTGGATATGCCAGAGTAGAGATCTTTGCAAAACATGCTGAGACATTCACTCGTCCGGAGCATATCACCAAACTAAAGGACGGATTAAAAGTCAATTTTTTCTCGAACGACGGAAAGGTTGTTTCTACGCTTAGTGCTTTGTATGGCGAAGTTAATTTCAATGAAGGACTATTTTTCGTAAAGGATTCGGTCCGATTATACAACCACGAGAAAAAACAACAATTGGAAACTGAAATTCTCTACTGGAATCAGAAAGATTCATCAATCTACACCTCTTCGGATGTGACGGTAAGGTCTCCCAAAGGCGTATTGTTTGGAAAAGGGATCACGACAAAACAGGATTTCACGTATTACGAGTTCATGAAACCCTACGGAAAGTTTAACTTTGACGATAAATAATTGGACTTATGAATACGTATAACAAGATCATGCTTTATTTCTGGCTCTTCGCCGCGCTAATGATCTTTTTGTTTACCACTTACATGTGTTACACAGACGGATGGAAAAAATGGGTTTTCTACTATATTTTCGTGGTCACCTCTCTCTCCATGTATTTCTTTAAAAAATGGATGATGAGAAGAATGGAAAAACATGTTGAATACATGAATAAAAAGCAACAAGAGAAATAACGCCTACCGCTTATCCTTTTCATTTTCAACTCTTCAACACTATTTGTCTTTGAACCAAATTCAATGAATTGTTGTAATTGGTTTCGTTACTTTTAATCTTGCGTGAGTTATCACCTTTTGAAATGAGATTATTTTTCGTCATTTTCTGTTTTACCCTATTCCCTATTCTTGGGATGACTCAGCAATTGGTGAGTGGTACAGTATTCGACGAGCGCAATATTCCGATCCCATTCGCAAAGATCTTCGTCAAGAACGATCCTCAACTGAGAACCATTGCAGACGCAAATGGATACTATGAAATGAGGCTTTTTCCTGGAGAATATTTTCTTGTATTCTCAGCCACAGGATATGATACAAGAGAAGGATACATCACTGTCTCGGATTTAGAGGTCCAGCGAAATTTTCAACTCTTACCCACCAAATTTCAGGACCTGGAGGATGTTGAGATCAGTGTAAAAAAATCAAATCCTGGTCGAGACATCATGCTGAAGGTTGTAGAAAAACGAGATCTGATCAATCCATGGAATTACCCACATTCCGTAGATGTATACATCAAGGCGAGCGAGAAGATCGACAAAAAAGAAACGAAAAATAAAAACAAGGACGAGGAAACATCAACAACCGATCCTTCCGGAATCGAAGACCCCTTTGAGATCGAAAAGAAAAAAAGAGATGAACTAGCCAATAATATGAATTTGGTTGAAGTTCAGTTGTCACGAAATTTTTCGCCGCCCAATGATGTGAAAGAATTCAGGAATGGATACGAAAAAAGGGGTAATGACAGATTATTGTACTATACCACAACGGTCAAATCCAATTTTAACTTCTTTGAAAATCTGCTACACCTTGATGACCTGCATCAAACACCTGTGAGTTCGCCAATATCGGGTCCGGGAATCCTCTCCTACAAATACAGACTGGAAGAACAATATGAAGAAAATGGTCAGAAAATCCATAAAATAAAGATCATAGCCCGGAATTCTTCAACATCCACTCTTGAAGGATATATCTGGGTGATCGACTCTCTTTGGTTGGTCAAGAAACTTGATTTTACAATGGAAAAAGGTAATCTATTGATCTATGATTACTTCTCCATTCAGCAGGAATTCGAACATCCTGGGGACACATTGTGCCTTTTGAAAAGTCAAACATTGAACTACGGAGTAAAGTATAAGGATGAATCATCGGAATGCAAAACGATAGCAACCTTTTCGAATTACAACTATAAGCCTGCTTTTGCGAAACGATTCTTCAATTCAGAGGTCGCAGTAACTGAGCAAGAAGCGTATGATAAAGACACGAGTTACTGGGCACAAAAAAGAACGGTTGATCTGACTGATGAAGAAAGAGCATATATCATCGCAAGAGACAGTATCAACGACTGGTATAATCGTAAGGAATACCTGGATTCTATTGACAGTGTTTTCAATAGGATCACTTTACTGAAGATCGCCTGGTGGGGAATCGAACACCGAAATCGAGAAAAACGCTATCAGTGGATCTTTTCATCAGCTGCGGCGCTAATTCGTCCCATGTATATTGCCGGCCCAAGAGTATCACCTTGGTTTGATTACTTCAAAAAATGGCCTAATGAACGCTTTATAGAATTATATACTGAGGTTTCTTATGGTTTTTTCAACCAGGACATCAAAGGTCGCACCCGATTAAAATACAGGTATGATCCATTTCATTTCGGAACGGCCCGGATTTCATTTTCACATGACTTTGATGCGGTGCGAAGTTATGATGCTATTACTCAAATTTATAAACGATCCAATTTCATTGAAACCACTATGCTGAATATTGGGAATGATCGTGAACTTTTCAATGGATTCTACATGGATCTGGACGTGAATTTTGCAGAGCGCAGGAGCTTAGACGGATACAAGTTTTTTACGTTATTTGACGAGGCTATTCCGAACAATGATCCGACAGAATTCGAGTCCTACCAAGCATTAATTGGAACAGTGACGTTCAGTTATACTCCTAAACAGAAATACATGAGGGAACCGAACCGAAAGGTATTGCTTGGCTCACGCTACCCCACATTTTATCTCAATTATGAAAGAGGCGTTCCTAGCGTTTTTGGCAGTGATGTTGATCACGAATACGCCCGAATTGGTATGACTCAAACCTTCAAGATCAGCACATTTGGAACTTCGAGTTATCACTTATTAACTGGTAAATTCTTAAGTGCCAAGAACCTGAAGGATGCCGACTTTAAATTTCAGAGAAGAAGTGACCCTTTTATCTTCTCGAATCCATTGTACAGCTTTCAGGGGTTTGACACATCTCTACCGTCCAGAGATATTTTTTACGAGTTCCATTTTGTTCATCATGATAACGGAGCCATCGTCAATAAGATCCCCTTCATGAAAAAGACCAGAATTGGAATGGTCGCTGGTTTCGGTGCTTTGTATGTGAAAGAATTTGATTACCAGCATTACGAACTTCTTGCAGGACTTGAAAGAAATTTCAAATTTTCCAAACGAAGACTAAGACTGGGGATCTACGGTGTTTTGTCCGACGGAAATCACATCGATCCTACCCCTACATGGAAAGTCTCCTTCACATTATTGGATGACCGAAATATGAAGTGGAATTTCTGATCGAATAGCCCCACTTTTTTTATCTTTACCAAAAAACAATCAGGATGTACGGTAAGATGAAAACCCACCTTCAGCATGAATTGAAAGAAATTGAAAGTGCTGGTATTTTTAAGCGTGAAAGAATTATTACATCTCCACAAGGAGCGAACGTTACAGTAAGTTCAGGAGATGAAGTTGTGA
>Ga0208163_1000203_pt1 | contig 16736 bp, 10 predicted proteins | sample ColrivemetaGS753_FD_187615 | JGI IMG/M metagenome (GOLD analysis project Ga0208163, IMG submission 187615) | Estuarine microbial communities from the Columbia River estuary - Ebb tide non-ETM metaG S.753 (SPAdes) (version 2) | ecosystem: Environmental > Aquatic > Marine > Intertidal zone >...
TTTTAACAGAAGAAGGGTTGGCTTTACCAGGGGTATTCATTATTGACAAAGAAGGAATAATTCAATATTATACTGTTAACAATTTATTATGTAGTCGGAGTATAAGTGAATTAATTCGGATTCTTGAATCAATTCAATATGTGAAAAAAAATCCTGGTCAAGCTTGTCCTGTAAATTGGCATTCTTCTTCTTCTAAAAATTTTGAACCATACGATCAAATTCTTTATTCACATCCTCTAAAATCAAAGCTTTATTTTAGAGATTTATACTCTTCTAAAAAAAATTAAAATTTTATGCCTAAATTAAAAACTCGAAAAGCAGCTTTCAAACGTTATAAAAAAACAGGTGCCGGTAATTTTCTACGCCGTTATGCGTATAAAGGCCATCTTTTAATGAAAAAATCAAATGTACAAAAACGAAGACTATCACAAAGAGTATGTGTTACTGCAAGTGATAGTAAACCTATTAAATTAATGTTACCTTATTAAAAATAAAAAATGGTAAGAGTTAAACGAGGAAATGTTGCCCGTAAACGTCGAAAAAAAATTCTACAACTTGCCAAAGGTTATAGAGGTGCTCACTCGCGTCTTTTTAGAATTGCAAATCAACAAGTAATGAAAGCTTTAAGATATTCATATGTTGGGAGAAAACAAAAAAAACGTGTCTTCCGAAAATTATGGATTAGTCGAATAAATGCTTCTGCCAGACAAAAGGATATCACTTATAGTCAATTGATAAGTTCTTTTAAACAATCAAAAATTAGTTTGAATAGAAAAATGTTAGCTCAATTGGCCGTTTTAGATTGTTCTAGTTTCTATAAATTAATCGACTATACAAAATCTTTAAATTAAATTTTTTATAAGTTTAAACTTATAAAAAATTTAATTTAACGTGTTATTAATAAAATCGTAAAAAAATTTAAATTAAATGAATAGTGATGAGGATTTAAAGAAACTTTTAAAAAATCTACCATTTTTTATTTATCAACATTTAGACAATTATTCAAACAAAGATAAATTAATTGAAATTGTTTTAGATTTAGGACGGCGACCTGAGGCTCGGTTTACTACAGGGCCCGAATATTTATCACAAAAAATTATTTCATGGCAAGATATAGATTATATAACTAAACGTATCAGTAAATTTAGTGGAGAAAATCGTGCCGGAATTGAGCGCACACTTCACCGAATAAGTTGTATTAGAAATCGTCAATTTTTAATTAACGGATTGACATGCCGAGTTGGTCGTGCAATTTTTGGGACAATATCAATTATTAGAGATCTACTTGAATCTGGACAATCTATTTTAATACTAGGAAAACCTGGTGTTGGAAAAACGACAATTATTCGCGAAATTGCACGCGTGCTTTCTGATGAAATGGAAAAACGAGTTATAATTATTGATACATCGAATGAAATTGCAGGAGATAGTGATGTACCTCATAGCGGAATAGGTAGGGCCCGTCGAATGCAAGTTCCAAAAACTGAACTTCAACATAAAATAATGTTAGAAGCAATTGAAAATCATATGCCTCAAGTAATTGTTATTGATGAAATTGGAACAGAACTTGAAGCTTTGGCGGCAAGAACTATTGCGGAAAAAGGTGTTCAATTGGTAGGGACAACTCATGGTAATTGTTTAGAAAATTTAATTAAAAATCCATCTCTATCAGATTTAATAGGTGGAATTCAATATGTAACAATAAGTGATGAAGAAGCAAAACGACGCGGTACACAAAAAAGTATTTTAGAACGAAAATCATATCCTGCATTTCAACTTGCAATTGAAGTTAATAACGTTTATTCTTGGACAATTCATGAGAATGTTGAAAATTCTGTTGATCTAATATTACGTGGAAATTTTAATATTTCTCAAATCCGCAATATAAAAAAGAACGATAAACTATTAATTAATTATAAAAAATTACAAAAAGATTTTTTAGTAAAAAACTCCCGTTTTTTAAATCAAGAAATGATTTCTATTCATAGAAATTGGTTTAAAATGGATAAGTCAAAAATTCTTGGGTCATTAGCTTTAAAAAATACAACTTTGATTATTTATCCATATTCTTTATCAAAGAATTTAATCCGAGAAATTTTAACAAAGCTTGGTAATAAAATTATCATTACAACTCAAATTAAACAAGCAAATCTTATAATAGGTTTAAAAAAACATCTCAGACAAAATTTCCGACTAAAAGAGTTAGCCAATAAACGAAATATACCGATTTATACAATAAATCAGAGAAGCATTTATCAGATTATGAGATTATTACAATTTTTTATTTCCTAATTCTAACGTTAACGCCATTGTTTAAATAGCCTACCCTATACATTTCCAAAATTTTAAATAGTTTAATTTTAAAAAACATGTAGCCGTTAAGTTAACTATCGTTAACTATTTAATCTTATACTTTATTTTAAGTTTCAACAAAGTTCGGTGATATCGTATTGAAGTTTATTTTTCTTATTTTGGTTTTAAATTTTAAATTCGTTATCTTATCTCTAAAAATCTTGACAAACTCATAATATGAGATCAAGAATTTTATTTTTACAAATTGTTAAAATTTATTCAAAAAAAAGGCGTAATTAATAAGTATCAGTTTTTTCAACGAAATTATAAGAGCACTTTTGGTTAATCGAAGCGAAATAAAAAGTATATTAATAGGGTAAATAAATAGACAATTTTCTCTGCTTTAATATAACGTCTAGTTGTCAAAATGTTATATAAATCAATAGAAATTGTATGGAGAATCTAAGCGAATTAGACGACTAGGATTTTTTAGAACTGCCTTGAATATATGAAGACAATTATTGACAAAAATTGAGTGAAGATAAAAATAATTTTTCTTTTCGACATAATAAAGTAAGTTAAATTAATTCTAATTATTTTCGAAGTAGTCTTTTTCATTTTCTATCGAAAAAAGAAATACAATGTTGTTTTTATTATGACAAATTAACTGAAATAGATATAGTTAAAATACTAATATACTTTCTAAATCTTATGCTGCTATTTTACAATCCTGACATATTTAGATTTTTTAAGTAAATTATATTTTTTACTATACCCACCAGATACTATACTACATTCTAGTTAAAATAACAAGATAAATATTGTTATTTTAACTAGAATGTAGTATAGTATTTACTAAGCCCGGATAGCTCAGTTGGTAGAGCAGTGGATTGAAGATCCTCGTGTCTCCAGTTCGAATCTGGATCTGGGCATTCATAAAAGATTGCTAAAAGGATTAAAAAATTTTGTAGGGTCAGTTTGGAATGATAATTCCACTGTCCCTAAGGGTCCGTTTCGATGTTTTGCAATTATTAATTCAGCAGTAGTAATATTTTCATTTTTTTCAACCATTGAATTGTAGTAATTTTCACGATATAACATTAATACTAAATCTGCATCTTGTTCAATTGAACCACTTTCACGTAAATCAGACAAAACAGGCCGTTTATTGATTCGATTTTCAACATTTCGACTTAACTGAGACAACGTAATAACAGGTATTTGAAACTCTTTAGCAAGATTTTTAAGTTCCCGAGTTATTTGAGACAGTTCTTGAACACGATTTTCAGATTTTGATTTCGAATTTAAAAGTAATTGCAAATAATCAATAATAATTAAACCAATTTTATTCTGTTCAAATAATATTTGTTTTATTTTTGAGCGAATATCTTGTGTTGTTAAATTTGCTTGATCATCAATAAAAAAGGGTAGCCGGGAATAACTTTGAATACTTTTTTTTAATTCGTGCCAATCTTCTTTATACAAATTTCCAATTTTTAAACGTGTTTGGCCTATGCCTGTTTCATTTGCTAATAGCCTATAAATTAATTGTTCTTTTGACATTTCAAGACTAAAAAATAGTATCGGCACTTTATATTTTTTAATTATATTTTCTGCAATATTTAAAACAAAAGCCGTTTTTCCCATAGAAGGACGCCCAGCAAGGATAATTAAATCAGATTTTTGAAAACCTTGTGTTAAGGAATCAAGATCATAAAATCCAGATGCTAATCCAGGTAATTCTGGTTTTAGAGATTTTTCTTTTAATTCTAAAAAAACACTTGAAAACAATTCAGCAGTAGTAAGTTTTTTTTCATCTATTAACTCATTTGTTAATCTAAATGACTTTTTTTCGAAATTATTTAAAATTTTTTCTAATGGAATATTTGTGATATAAGCCGAATTAATAGCTTCATAACCTAAGTTAATCAATGAACGTCGTAAAAATTTATCTTGAATTAATTGAATATATTCTTCTAAATAAACCAAATTAGGAATTTGATTAAGAAGTTCTAACAAAACTTTCGTACCTCCAATTTTATCTAAACAACCAGTTTCTTTTAAAAAGTTATTTACTGAAAAGACATTTATAGAAAGCTTTTTTTTATACATTTCTACAATAGCTTTATAAATTTCTTGATGATTTATGAAATAGAAAGTTTCAATCCGAACAGTTTTTATGGTAATTTCAATTGCTTCAGAATTGATTAACAAACAACTTAAGATAATTTTTTCTGCGATGAAGTTATGTGGTAAAGGGGTCTCTGAAATTGAAAAGTGTACTTTACTATTAAACTTTTTCATATTTATTAAACTTTCGATTTTGAGTATAGATAAGAAACCTTGTGTTTTTAAGATATATTTATTAGAATGGTCATGTGCGTCCTTAGTTCAGTTGGTAGAACGCTAGTCTCCAAAATTAGATGTCGAGGGTTCAAGTCCTTCAGGGCGCGGTTCTCTTAAAAAAAAGAGGTGTGTATTATGAAATAGAATTTTAATTGTTTAAAATTTCCGTAACTAATTGGTTTTGTAAAGATTTCAACAGAGAGTGAGAGTAAATACTTAAAAAAAATGTTAAATCTTTTTTGATTAATTAAAGTTAAAATAATGTATCCCTATTTTATCAAGAAATAAAAATAAAAGTATATGCCAAAAAAAATAACTGCATTGATTAAGTTAGCATTACCTGCTGGAAAGGCGACCCCTGCTCCTCCAGTAGGACCAGCTTTAGGTCAACATGGTGTAAACATTGCAGCCTTTTGTAAAGAATATAACGCTCGAACGGCTGAAAAAGTCGGACTTATTATTCCCGTAGAAATATCAGTTTATGAAGACCGAAGCTATAGTTTTGTCCTTAAAACACCTCCTGCCTCTGTTTTATTAGCTAATGCTGCAAAAGTTAAAAAAGGTTCGGCAACTCCAAATCGCGTAAATGTTGGATCAGTAACAAAAGCACAACTAGAAGAGATCGCTAATATTAAATTACCAGATTTGAATACTACAAAAATAAGTAGTGCCATAAGAATTGTAGAAGGAACTGCACGAAATATGGGTATAACAATTATAGATTAATATTTAAGTTTATAAGTTTTTAAGAAAGAAATTATATGCGAAAATTATCCCGACGTCAAAATGAAAACCTTAAAAAAATTAAAAATGTCGTTCATTCAAGTTTAGAAGAAGCAATTAATCTACTCCAAGAAACTGCTACGGCTAAATTTATTGAATCCGTTGAATTACATGCTAATCTGAATATTGATCCAAAATATGCAGATCAACAGCTACGTACAACAGTGACATTACCTCATGGGGTGGGCAAAACTGTACGAATTGCCGTTTTAACTAATGAGGCAAATTTTAACGAAGCAAAAGAAGGTGGGGCTGATATTATTGGTAGTCAAGACTTAATTGATAATATTAGTCAAGGTAACATTAATTTTGATTTATTAGTTGCAACACCGGATATGATGCCAAAATTAGCAAAACTTGGCCGAGTTTTGGGTCCAAAAGGATTAATGCCTTCCCCAAAAGCAGGAACGGTTAGTACAAGTTTAACAGAAACATTATCTGAATTCAAAAAAGGAAAATTTGAATATAAAGCAGATAAAACAGGAGTTGTTCATGTAAGTTTTGGAAAAGCTAATTTTTCAAAAAATCAACTAATTGAAAATTTAACATCATTACATCAATCAATCGCGCAAAATCGTCCCACTGGTGTAAAAGGTAAATACTTTAAAAGCTTATTTATTTGTAGTAGTATGGGACCCTCTATTCAATTAGATTTAAATGCCTTTGATTAGTATTGTAAAACATATTTGAATAACTTAAATATATAAATAATAAATATCCTAAATAAAAAATTTTATGTCAGAGAAAATTAATCAAATTGTTGAAGAGTTAAAAACATTAACTTTATTAGAAGCATCAGAATTAGTGACAGCTATCGAAGAAACTTTTGGTGTGGATGCATCAGCAAGTGTAGGTGGCGGTATGATTATGGCTGCTGCTCCGGTTGTTGTCGAAGAGGTAGAAGAAAAAACGCAATTTAATGTAATGTTAGATGAAGTTCCAGCTGATAAAAAAATAGCAGTTTTAAAGGTTGTTCGAACTTTAACTGGATTAGGCTTAAAAGAAGCAAAAGAGCTTGTTGAATCAGTGCCGAAAATGGTTCAAGAAGCAATAGGCAAAGATGCGGCAGAAGATTCGAAAAAACAACTTGAAGCTGCAGGCGGAAAAGTTTCGTTAACATAGTAATTTAATTTTTAATAAAGAGAGTTTGATTAATTAAAACTCTCTTTATTAAAAATTAAATTATGATAAATAATTGTTTTATCTATAAAGTAAAATTTTATCGCTATCTCTATATCTAAGTATATACTCTATTCTGATTAATTGTATCTGTTAATGAGCTTAAAATTAATTTAATTGATCTTACTGCATCATCATTTCCGGGGATTGGGATGTCTACTAAATCCGGATCACAATTAGTATCTAAAATAGAAATAACAGGAATACCTAGTTTACGACATTCTTGAATAGCAGTCATTTCACGTTTTTGGTCAATAATAATTGCTACATCGGGTAACTTAGTCATATTTTTAACCCCGTTTAAGTGTTTGCGTAATTTTTCCAATTCTTTCAAACGTAAAGATGCTTCTTTTTTTGGCAATAAATTAAAAATCCCATCAACTTCTTGTTGTTCCAAGTCTTTTAATCGTTCTATTCGACTTTTTAATGTTATCCAATTTGTTAACATTCCACCTAACCATCTATGATTTACGTAATATGAACTGCAACTATTTGCCTGTTGAGCAATTACGGCACTTGCTTGACGTTTTGTACCAATAAATAAAAATGTTTTTTCTTCAGATGCTGATTTTGCAACATAAGAATTTGCTCGTTTTAATAATTGGGCTGTTTGAACTAAATCTAAAATATGAATATTATTTCGTTCTGTATAAATATAAGGAAACATTTTCGGATTCCATCTGTAAGCTTTGTGACCAAAATGAACACCAGCTTCTAATAATTGGGCTAAGTTAATATCAGCCATAAAATTTTGTAACTCCTTAGTTAAATAACTTTGATTTATTATAGTATAGAATAACATTAACAGATTGAAAAGAAATAAGACTATATTTTAGTTTTAATTTTTTCTAAGGTAATTGGAGTCTTACTCTCTGTAATTCTATTAAAACAATTTTTGTAACTTTGATATCCAGTTCCAGATGGAATTAAATGTCCAATGATTATATTTTCTTTTAAACCACGTAACCAATCTACTCGACCTTCAATTGCTGCTTTAGTTAAAACACGAGTCGTTTCTTGAAAACTTGCTGCTGAAATAAAACTTGGATTATTTAATGCCGCTTTTGTAATTCCTAATAATAATGGAACATAATATGCCGGACGTTTATTATGAGCTACAATAATTTCATTAATATATTGAATATGATATAAATCAACTACTTCGCGTGGTAATAATGGTGTATGCCCTTCATGTGTTATTAAAACTTTTGTAGTCATTTGTTTAATAATCACCTCTAAATGTTTATTTGCAATTGAAACCCCTTGTGATTCATAAACGGATTGAACTGCATTTAGTATTAGTAATTGAATTTTTTTAAACGTTCGATAACTTGCTTCATAATTGTTGACTAAACAATATGAAGTTGAGAATTTCTCTTCACTTGAAAAAAACTGTTTTTTTATCCCATAGTAATTGAAATAAATTTTTAATAAATTGTGAGGATTAATTTTATCATTTTCTTTTATTGTGGTACCCAGTTTTTGAAATTCAAAACTAGAATCAATACTAGTTTTTTGAATTAATAAACTTTTCTTTTGATTTGTTGCTAAATTTTTATTGGTAGCTTTCTTTTTTCGTGCTTCCAATAATTCTTCTATTCTGGGCAAGCCTTGAACAATATCTCCGGTAATTTCTTTTTCAAAATTTAACAATCCAATTACTTCACCTTTTTCAATAAATTCACCATTTTTACAATATACACTGTTTACTTCGTTTTCAAAATAGTCTTCTGTTATGGAATGAATTCCAATTGATCTACTAAAAGGGTATTTTAAAAACTTTAAGCCTATTAAATTAGTATTAAAAGGAACATTTTCTTTAACATTATTGGGAACTAACTCAGAACTTTTTAAAAGTAATGGTAAACTTTGTTTAATTTTTAATTGGGTATTTTTAATTTGAATACTATGTATTTGATTTTCTTTTTCTTTTTCTTTAATTACTGCGAAATTATTTAAAAACAACGGTATTGGAGAACTATAAAATTTTCCATTTTTTTTAATAAACATTTTCGAAAATTTAATTTTAAATCCATATGATTTTTTATCTGGATCTAATTTTTCTACGATTGACCGCTTAGTAATATCATAATAATTTAAAAAAGTGTTATTTTTTGAATGAGAGGTATTTTTGTTTAAAGTTAGTAATTTATATTGCAAATTAACTTTTTGTTTCGAATCATCAGTTTTACAATTTGGAAAAAAATAAGGATGTCCTTTTTGTACAGTTAATAATTTACCATTATCAATTAAAACTTTTCCGGTTTGATTTACGTTAATATTATCAATTATTAATTCATTAACCGTTTTACTGTTTCCTTGTTCTTTTTTAACTGTGATACAATCATCGTTCGAAATTAAAAAAATTTGTTTTTTAGTTGAACGTTTTGATTTAAATTTTACTACTTCAAGAGAATTCATAGTCAGTGATTCAAGGTAGCCAATAGTGGTATAAGAATCAATAAACTGAGTAGGTTCAATAAGTAAAGATGATTGTAAATTTGTATATTTTAAATGAGCAGGTATATACTGATTTAAGACTAATCTTTCTAAAATTTTTAGGTTTAAACGTTTCCTTTTAAAAGAGTTACTTAGATCAATTGTAATATTATCTTGTAATGAATTTTTTAAATTCAAATTTATACTATGAGATATTAAATTTATGCTGTTAGCTGTTTTAATTTTTTGTCTTGTTTTGTATAAGTAATTAGTTTTGTGAATTACCCTAAAAATTAACTCTGAATCATTAGTGTTATTAAAAATTTTCTTTAAATTTTTTTCTTTAGGTATCTCATAAATATTAAAAGGTCGAATTAATAGTTGATTATTAGTTTTTGTCAGAATATGTTCACAAAGTGAAGGTTGTATGATTTCAATATTCTCAAAAATAATTTCACCTGGATAGTAGACTTTTTTATCTAATTGCTCAAAGTGTTTACCCTGATAAACAGATCCTGCCTTAATTGCAATTTCTTCAATAATATTATTTTTTTGAGAAACACTTATAATTCCTGCAGTTTTAGAAATAATATTTGGTATAATTTCAAAATTTTTTGATATAAAGTTACCATTTTCTACTAATAAAATATTTTTATCACAGTTTAATTTATAAGTTTCTTCACAAAGCCAAATTAAAGAGTTATGTGCAAGTTTTTTCTTTAATTTTAATTTTAGAAAAACATTTTCCATTTCTTGATAATTTAAGAATTTTTGATAAAAAATAAATCCATTTTTATCAATCTTAGTTTCCAAATTTTTTAAAGAAGTTTCAGTATAATTTTTGATTATTTTTTCATAATTCTTTTTACTTATTTCATAGGCTATATTATAGTGAATTAACTTATCAATTGTATCTTGTTTTTGTTTAATTCGTTGATCATAATACATTATTCCGCCTGTTAAAGTTTTAAAGTTATTAGTGAATGAAATGGCAAAAGGCTTGTAATTATTACATCGCTTCCAATTTTTGAAATTTGAATCTTTTAAGGAAATTAAATATTTTGAATTATTAAAATTAATTAAATAGTTTTTATTATTTCTAGGTTTAAGAATTTTTTGGGCAGAACTATTATTTAAAAAATATGTATCGTTTGTGATTTGAATTTTTTGCTCTAAAACATTTTTTTTACTGTCACAAGCTTTAATATATCCAGAATATTGATTTATCAATTTTGTTCGAAAAATATAACTGTTTTTGTTAATTTTATGGTCTGTATAAAAATTTAAAAAAGAATTACTGGGAGCTTGATAAACTTGCCCGGATAAAATCCACAATAGTCGATTTTGTGTAATTAAATTTGTTCTAGTTTTTAATTTAGGAATAAAAATTTCACCAGCTGTATCACTTAAGATTGGTTTTCGTTCCGTTAAAGTTTGTTTTTCCGTACTTATTAATTCACCTATGATTGCTGATTTTTTGACATATTGATTATTTTTTACGAACAACATTGTATTTCGTAGTAATTCCATTTGAATTATTTTCCCACTTTGTTGTTTAGGAATTAATATTAATGATCCTGAATTTTTAGTAACCAAAACATCATCTCCTCGAGTTGTACGTAATATAATCGTTTTTAAAATTTTAGAAAATTTGATAATTCCATTTGTTGGAGCAATAATTTGTTGTCGAGCTTCCGAAGTAAAAATTCCTCCTGTATGAAAAGTTCGCATTGTTAATTGTGTTCCAGGTTCACCAATTGATTGTCCAGCAAGAATACCAACTGCTTCTCCCAAATCAACTAAATTTTGATTCGATAAATCCCACCCATAACACATTTGACAAATAGAATGATATAAACTACAAGTTAAGGGTGAACGAATATGAAATTTTAAAATTTTTTTTTCTGCAAATATATTTAATAATTTTAATGTGACAGGTGTATTAGTCGTCGCCACTAATTTTTGAGTTTTTGGATCATAAACTGGTTTTGATAAGATTCGACCAATAATTTGTTCATTCTCTAATTTATTTGTGGTATCAACTATAAATGAAGCAGAGGTTAAACAATCTTTTTCGCGAATAATAATATCTTGTGCAATATCAATTAAACGTCGGGTTAGATATCCTGAATTTGCTGTTTTTAATGCTGTATCAACAATTCCTTTACGAGCACCGTACCCAGACATTAAATAATCTGTTATTGTTAAGCCTTCACGAAAATTCTTTTTAATTGGTACTCGCATAATCTCACCACTAGGATCAGCCATAAGACCCCGCATCCCGACAAGTTGACGTACTTGTGATAAATTTCCTCGAGCCCCCGAGAATGCCATTATATAAACTGAATTTAAAGGATCGTATGTTTTAAAATATGCCACTACGTTATCTTTTAACGATTCGCTTGCTATACTCCAAGTGTCAATAATTTTTTGAAAACGTTCTACATCGGTTATTTTTCCTTTTAAACAAATTTTTTCTGCATTTAAAATATCTTTGTTTGCTTTTCCCAACATTTCATTTTTTGTAGCTGGAACTTTTAAATCTTCAATACTAATAGAAATACCAGCTTGTGTAGCATACTTAAATCCAAGATATTTTAATTCATCGGCTAATAAAGAAGCTTGCATAGAATCATATTTTGTAAAACTCCATGCCAACAATTCTTTTAATTGTTTTTTATTAATAAGTGTATTTTGATAAATATAATCTTGCATAATTCTTTTACTTCATTTTTTCTTGAATTCAAATATTTTAATTAAGGCTTAACGTTGTCTGAATTGTATAATTTAAAAGGACACGTCCAGTTGTAGTTTGTAAGTATTGAACAATCGTTTTATTATTTTTATCTTTACGAATTTGAACATTTTCGTAATATTCGATATAACTTCCATCTTTTAAGTCAATTTTTTTTATAAAATTTGAAGGTTTAGAAATTTTCTGTTTATATCGAACCCAGATTGCTGTATGAATTTCGATTTGATCTTGATTATAAGCTAATATAACGTCGTTTAAATCAGCAAAATAATGATCTGAACCTAGTAAGCCGGTAATATTATTTACAGTTAAATAATAACAGCCCAATACCATATCTTGACTTGGCATAATGATTGGCTCACCATTTGCAGGTGATAAAAAATTATAAGGCGCTAACATTAACATATAACATTCTGCTTGAGCTTCTAATGAAAGAGGAACATGCACAGCCATTTGATCACCATCAAAATCGGCATTAAATGCGGAGCAAACTAAAGGATGAAGCTTAATAGCCCGCCCTTGAACAATAATAGGTTCAAAAGCTTGTATTCCTAATCTGTGTAGTGTTGGTGCTCTATTTAAAAAAATAGGGTGATTTGATAAAACTTTCTCCAGTACAGGATCTATAATTGGTTCATTTTGTTGGAGTAAATTTTTTGCAACTTTCATATTGCTTGCTAACCCCTGATTAATTAATTCACGAATTATAAATGGTTGAAACAATTCAATGGCCATTTCATACGGTAAACCGCATTGATTTAATTTCAAACTTGGTCCTACAACAATCACTGACCGTCCAGAATAATCTACTCGTTTTCCAAGGAGATTTTGGCGGAAACGCCCATGTTTTCCTTTGATGATATCAGATAATGATTTTAATGGACGATTACTTGCACTTAAGGCAATTTTCCCTCGTTTACCATTATCAATTAATGTGTCTACTGCTTCTTGTAACATGCGTTTCTCATTTCGAATGATTAATTGGGGTGCATCAATTTCTAATAGTCGAAGCAAACGATTGTTCCGTGTAATTATTCTTCTATACAATTCATTTAAATCAGATGTCGCGAAACGTCCGCCTTCTAATTGAATCATTGGTCTTAATGCAGGCGGAATAACAGGTAATATAGTGATAATCATCCATGCTGGGTTTGCGCCTGTAGTTAATAAATTTTCTAAAATACGAATTCGTTTAATTGATTGATCTCGTAATTTATAAATTCGTTGATATTCCCATTTTTTAGACCAATGGGAGAAATTATAAAATGGTTGTTCTTTATGAAGTACTTTACTACAAAGAGTAATAAAATTACGTGTTTTAATTATTTCTTGTTCAAGATTTAATTTTTCCAATTCACGTTTGATTAAAACAGCACCAATTAGATAATTTGGTGTTGATCTTAATAAATATTTTGGTGTGTTACGACGTCTATTGTGAGATTTTGAATGTGGTTTTAATGGGTAACCTGTAAATCCTAATTCTCGACAACGTCGATATTGCTGTAAATCCCAATGAAGTCCATAAAAAGCAATTTCATCTTCAGCAATAAAATAAGCAAGAGAGGCTAATTTTATTCGTTTTATTCTTTCATCATAAAAATTTACAATATTAGATTTTTTTGCTTTTGATTTTTTTTTGAGAAATTCTTTGCAATTTAAAAGCGCTTTTGGGCTTCTAAGATAATTACGGTATTCAATATGTGAAGAAGGATATTCAGGGATATCTTTATTATCTTTTTCTTTATTATCTCTTGGATTAGCAAATTCTGTCCATCCGGTATCTAATCGTTTTTCACATTGTTCAACTTCAAGTAGTAAGGCGATATAATTTGGTCGACTGTTAGTATACCAAACATGTGTAACAGGATAAATTAAATTGATATGACCCATTCGATGTCGTCGAACTCTTGATTCAGTCAATTCTACTCCACAACGCTCACATATTAACCCTTCATACCTCACTCTTTTATATTTTCCACACGCACATTCTAAACTTTTACTTGGACCAAAAATTCTTTCACAAAATAAACCGTCCATTTCAGGTTTAAAAGTTCGATAATTAATAGTTTCCGATTTTTGAACTTCTCCTACAAATTGTCCATTAGGTAGTTTTCTTTGGGACCATTGTAAAATCCTCATAGGAGAGGCTAATTTTATTTTTATATAATCAAATTCTTTTTCAGAGCGTCTCATATTAAATTTTTAAAATGAAATATTATTTATATTGGATGTATGAGAAAATGTTTTTAGTAGTGGATTATATTTTTCAATTAAATTTAATTCAATTTCATAAGATTCGTCTGAACTAAACTCATCAATTCTGTAAGTACTTAGATCTAATCCAATTGAACGTAATTCTTGGACTAAAACTTTAAATGACTCAGGTACACCAGAAGTTGGTATTGGTTGACCTTTAATTATAGAATTTAAAGTTTCATTTCTGCCTTGCATATCATCCGATTTAATTGTTAAAAGTTCTTTTAAGGTAAACGATGCACCAAATCCTTCAAGTGCCCAGACTTCCATTTCACCAAATCTTTGACCTCCGTGTTGAGCTTTACCCCCTAAAGGTTGCTGAGTAACTAATGAATAAGGACCAGTTGCTCTTGAATGCATTTTATCATCAACTAAATGTATTAATTTCAACATATATGCATTACCAACAGTAATTGGATTATCGAATTCTTTACCTGTTCTACCATCAATAAGAACCATTTTTCCAGGTGAATAAGGATTAAAAAGCCATGCTTCATTATTTTCAATGGAAGCTTGCCGTAATTTTTTATTAATTAAAATACGTGAAACTTCTGATCCATACATTTCGTCAAAAGGCAAAATTTTAAAACGACGGTTTAATTTGTGACCTGCTAATCCTAATAAACATTCATATAATTGTCCGACATTCATTCGAGAGGGAACTCCTAAAGGATTTAAAATAATGTCAATCGGAGTTCCATCGGGAAGAAAAGGCATATCTTGACGTGGTAAAATACGAGAAATTATTCCTTTATTTCCATGACGGCCTGCAATTTTATCTCCTACTTGAATTTTTCTTATTTGTGCAATAAAAATTTGAATTTTTTCAAATTTGTAGGCTAATTTTGTACGTCTATTGAAGGTTAAAGTTTCAATAACTCTTCCATATTCTCCTTCAGGCATTCTAAATGATGTATCACGAACTCCTTTTGCTTTTGCTCCAAAAATTGCTCTAAGTAATTTTGATTCTGGTAATTGTTCAGAGTCATCTTTAGGGATAATTTTTCCTACTAAAATATCACCTGGTTTTACAAATGTTCCAATTGTAACGATTCCATCTTCATTCAAGTTTTGAACATCGGAAATACTCAAATTTGGAATATTGTTTGTTGTTTGTTCAGACATTTCAGCTGTTCGGTCAATTTCAATTTCATATCTCTCGATATGAATTGACGTAAAGATATCTTCGTAAACTAATCGTTCGTTAATCAAAATTGCATCTTCAAAATTATAGCCTTGCCATGGCATATACGCTACTAAGACATTTTGCCCTAAAGAAAGTTCACTACTTATTATTCCTGGTCCATCAGTTAACATTTGTCCTGATTTAATTTTTTCACCTTCCCATACTATTGGTCGATGATTAATACAAGTTTCTTGATTTGATCGTTGATACTTTTGTAAATCATATTTATAGTGTCGCCCTGAATTTTCACGGATGATGATTTTGTTTGCAGTTACGGATTCGACAATTCCATCTCGTTGAGCGTTTATTACCATACCTGAATCAAGTGCAATTTGATTTTCTAGACCTGTTCCAACAATAGGTTTTTGAGGTAGTAATAATGGGACTGATTGTCGTTGCATATTTGAACCCATTAAGGCACGGTTAGCGTCATCATGTTCAAAAAATGGTATTAAAGATGCGGCTACAGAAACAACTTGAATCGGAGAAACACCAATGAAATCAACTTCAGATGGAGTAACAGTTAAGAAATCTTGCTTGTAACGAACAGGAATTAAGTTTTTTGTTAAATAATTATTTTCATTTGTTGAAATGTCAGCGGGCGCAATTTTATAAAAATCTTCAATATCAGCAGTTAAATAAATAGGATGTCCTGTTTTAATAACTTTTCCATTAATTACTCTCCAAAAAGGAGTTTCTAAAAATCCCGATTCGTTAACTCGGGCACATGTTGTTAAGGAAGCAATCAATCCAACATTTTGTCCTTCAGGTGTTTCAATTGGACAAATTCGTCCATAATGGCTTGGGTGAATATCTCGGACAGCAAAACTAATACGATCTCTATCAAATCCACCAGGTCCTAATCCACTAATACGACGTCTATGTGTCAATGCTGATAGGGGGTTTGTTTGATCCATGTATTGAGATAATTGGCTAGCACCAAAAAACTCTCTAATGGTTGCTCCCACAATATTAAAACTCGATAATTGACTTGAATAAGTTTTATTCGTTTGGCTTCGTAGTTTTCTTAATAATCTTTGGAATCCAATTCGGAATAGGTTCTGTAATAATTCGCCTACTGATCGAACCCGTCGGTTCTTTAAATGATCAATATCATCACTAATTTGTTTAGACGTAGATAATGTTATCAATTTATCAATAATTGCAAAAATATCTTCATATGTAATCGTAGTAATTCGTTTTGATAGTTTTATATTTAATCTGTTGTTTAATTTTGAACGACCAATTTTTCCTAAACGATAATAAGAAGGATCAAAAATTCTAGAAAATTCTGAGATATTTTTATAATAATTTTTATTTAAACTAAAACGTAATAGTTTATTTGGTTGATAAATTGAGTAACTTAATAGTGGTTTATTAAAATAGAAAAATTCAGAATTTTGTAAGTTTTGACAAATTTCTAAATCAGTAACTCCCATTTCCTTTAATAAATGAATAATGGGTTTTTGTGTTACTTTATCAAGTTGGATAATAATTTCA
>Ga0208163_1000245_pt1 | contig 15039 bp, 14 predicted proteins | sample ColrivemetaGS753_FD_187615 | JGI IMG/M metagenome (GOLD analysis project Ga0208163, IMG submission 187615) | Estuarine microbial communities from the Columbia River estuary - Ebb tide non-ETM metaG S.753 (SPAdes) (version 2) | ecosystem: Environmental > Aquatic > Marine > Intertidal zone >...
ACGATGTCGCTAAGTTAGGGCTACAAGAGCCTGAAAGGCGACCTACAGGGGAATTTGAGTAACTGCCTCCACCGAGGGATGTGGGCCACTGTAGAAAATAGCCTTCTAAAAAAGGACGTCAGTATGACAGTATCATAAAAAAAGACCCCACGCCTTGGAAAGCGCAGGGCCAGATGCGTTGTCTTAACGACAACACAGGGAACTAAAAATACGCTGACGTTTAGCGTCTGGATCACCGACACAGAATAAAAGTTGCAATCATTCAATGGGAGACAAGAGAATATGGCGACCTCTCATCCTCGACCATCAAAGCCATCGCACTACCTCCTTTACAACATCATCAAGGAATAGGTCTGATGGCGAAGCTGGAAGTGTTATACAATGATGACTGCCCAATATGTCGTCGAGAGATCAAGCATTATGCTGGCTTATCTGATGATACCGTCGAGTTCGTCAAAATCACGGAGCAGTCAGCCGCTGATTGGGGGCTAACGCCAGATCAGGCGACACAGCAAATCCATGCACGGTCAGATGGTAACGTAATTATTGGTGTCGATGCCTTCATATCAGTTTGGCAAAGACTACCATATTACCGAGTTCTCGCACCAATCGTCGGATGGCGACCCATCAAGTTCGTTACGTCGATAGTGTACCGTAAAATCTTAGCACCACTGCTATATGCCATGCATCAAAGGCGACAGCGGAGGGAACAATCTAACACCATAACCCGTGCATAGGTCAGCCTATGAAAGGCATCCAACTAGCATTATCCAACTTCACACAGCCAACATCACGTCACGACAATAGTCCCTACCCTGCCCCCACAGGCCACTTTTGTGAAAGCTATCCATAGCATTATCTAACTTCACACGGCCGTCGCTCCCACCGTAGGAATATGAGACTTTCAAAAGAAAAGTTGACACTCGGCGACAAAAATTGCCCCCACAACCCAACTTTGATCCGAGCCATTGACCCAAGATGGATTAGTCGATGTTGCATCACATAACGCATCCTAGCTACTGGATTATAATGCATTAATGTTGACTAAATGAGTCAGGTAATATCCAGCGACAATGAACCCAAAACGTCCATTGATTTATGGCACTGCAACTGCTCGACTGACCTTCAACTCAGGAGATGAAATGGTCGATCTTACCAACAACAAAATCCGTCCGTTCTTCCATATTAAGAACTTCAAAGACGGTGTGGCTGATGCTGTATTAGGTCGAGCCATGACCAAAGCAGGACGGTCTTCCGAATACGAAGAAGGCTACGAATTTGGGCTTACCTTGATCGGAACAGATGACCTTTGCGATCAGGCTGACGACGAAGAAGAAGAGTAGAATACTCAATCTTAAGGCAACTTCCCTACAGCTACGGAGATGAAATGGCTGATGACCTTACCAAAATGGACCGATGGAACTCAGAGCCATTAGATGTTCACACGTGGTCAGATCATCCTGAGATAAAGACATTATGCGATGATCTGTATGATCTGGCAGGAATGACCACCTTAGAACCCAAAGGCAATCGCAAGGCCAAACGGACAGTCAAAGAAAGCCTCAGGGTCCTGATCCTTGATCTTTACGTGAAATGGCTGAAAGACCCGTCCATCAGCATCGGGTTCAGCAAGGGCAAAGTAAGCTATACCGTTGGTAGCCGATATAATGGGCTATTCATTCCCCGAAAGATTATCGAAGTGGAAGAGCTTCTTGTGGATGCTGGTTATGTGGAGGAATTGCTGCACTTCAACAGCCCCAACAGAACAGCCCGTAGCTACACCACACGGATTAGGCATACCGAAGCCCTGAGGGACCTATTCCGCAAGCTCACCATCGACCTGCACGATATTGATACTCACGCACATGAAGAGTGCATCGTCCTTCACGACAAGTATGTCGATGACCCTGATGACGACACCAACAGAAAGATTGAGTATGACGACAAAGACTTCAGCCCTGATGAACTCGCCCTTGTCGATATAATCAGAGGTCAGCTTCAAGCATATAACAAGCTGCTTAAACGCACCTTCATCGACATTCCTAGCTACACCTCATCGACCTTCACTCGCACGATTAAGAATGGACGTTACTCTGGTCGTAAGCAGACTATATCACTTGGCCCTGACAACAAGTTTGTGATCCGTGTCTTCAATGGTGGCCTTGCAGGTAAGTGGCAACGAGGGGGCAGATTCTATCGTGGTTGGTGGCAACAGATCGACAAAGAAGATCGCTGCAAAATCTACATCAACGACCAACCAACACTGGAAGTAGACTTCAAAGCCTTCCACCCCAACCTTTTGTCCAATGAACTAGGGGTGAAGTTATCTGGTGATCCGTATGACCTTGGTAAGTTGGTACTGCCAGATGTCATAACGACAAAAGAAGAACAGAGAGAATATGTGAAGCTGTTAGTCCTAATGGGCATCAATGCTGATAGCGACAAGAAGGAGAGTGTCCGATCTTCTGTGTATGAGTAATTTGGCCCATGCTTCTAAAATGAAGGAGCATGACAACAATGACGATTTCCAAAGAATTACTGGACGAGCTGCTTAGCGGCGTGGATCGGCCGGAGGATCTGCTGGGCGACAAAGGCCTAATGAAGGAACTGAAGGTCCGCCTGATGGAGCGAATGCTGGGCGCTGAGTTGACCGAGCATTTGGGCTATGAACCGCATGGTGACCCCGCCAGCCAACAGATCAACCGGCGTAATGGGGCGACCCGCAAAGTGCTGAAGGGCAATGACGGCTCTGTGCCCATCGACATCCCGCGTGACAGGGACGGCAGCTTCGAGCCTGAGCTGATCAGGAAAGGCCAGACCCGGATTGACGGCATGGATGACAAAATCATTGGTCTTTATGCGGCGGGTTTATCAACCCGCGACATCCGCGCCCACCTTGAGGAAGTCTACGGCCTGAAGGTGTCAGCCGATCTTATCAGCCGTGTCACTGATGCCGTTCTGGAGGAGGTGTCGGACTGGCAGAACCGCGCTCTGGAACCGATGTATCCGATCGTTTTTCTTGACGCTCTCCGGGTCAAAATCCGCGACGCGGAAAGCCGTCAGGTCAAAAACAAGGCCGTTTACGTGGCATTGGGCGTCACCCCTGAAGGCGAACGCGAGGTTCTGGGGCTGTGGATCGCCAACAACGAGGGGGCCAAGTTCTGGCTCTCGGTGATGAACAATTTGCGCAACCGAGGCGTGGAGGACATCCTGATCGCCGTTGTTGATGGCCTCAAGGGGTTCCCTGACGCCATCAACGCGGCATTTCCCGACACGACCGTCCAGACCTGTATCGTGCATCTGGTCCGCCACTCCCTGAACTTCTGCGGTTGGAAAGACCGCAAGAATGTCGCCATGGATCTCAAGCGGGTTTATCAGGCAACCGATGACATCGAGGCTGAAAAGGCTCTGGCTGATTTCGAAACCGAATGGGGCCAGAAATACCCGTCCATCGCGCCCTCATGGCGGCGGGCCTGGCAAGAGGTGATCCCGTTCTTCGCTTTCCCGCCAGCCGTACGTAAAATCATCTACACCACGAATGCGATTGAAAGCCTCAACAGGGTGATCCGCAAAACAACCAAAACACGGGGCAGCTTTCCAACCGATGACGCTGCAACAAAGCTGATCTTCTTGGCGATCCGCAACTTCGAGAAAGCAGGCAGATGCGTCAGAGAATGGGTTGCCGCACGCAATCAGTTCGCTATCCTATACCCAGAACGGTTCAACAGATGACCCGTCGAAACCGCGTGGGCTAAGCCTCATACACAGAGTTTCGGATACTCCCAACAGGAGGGGCTGGGTGGTGCTGCACTTCCTGGCCCGCCTCCTTCATTACTTATCCCTATCTCTAGAGGGTGAGTTCTATACTAAGACCCTTCCTCCCCGCACCTTACCCCAAATACTCTAGATCCCAGGGGAAAGGTATTCAGGTTGGACCACCGCTTTCTCTAGACCTGTGGCCAAGGCCCTCTGGCGGGGCAATTGCAACACCCCCAGCACCCGCGACACCCGGGGCATAAATCGGGGCACTTCTCGACCGGCCTGGGGTCAAGAGTATTACTCACAATGTCAGAGGATCGCTGGCTGGGGTGGTAGGATTCGAACCTACGGTACACGCTACCAAAAAGCGTTGCCTTACCGCTTGGCTACACCCCATCAGCGAGGCGTTGGATACGATGAAGGGGCGGGCTGTTCAAGCCCCGAAATGGGAAAAAGTGGTATTCATTTTGCTTTTGTTGTCTCAGGCAAAAACAAAGGGTTAAACTCGAAGTGGATCAGCCTTCGCCAGCGCGTCGAATGCCATCAGGCTTTTGACCAGCGCACCCATTTGATCCAGAGGAATCATATTGGGGCCATCTGACGGTGCCGTATCGGGCGCTTCGTGGGTTTCGATGAACACGGCCGCGATTCCCAAGGACACGGCCGCACGGGCCATCACAGGGGCGAACTCGCGCTGTCCACCAGAAGACCCGCCCTGACCACCAGGTTGCTGCACAGAATGCGTCGCATCCATGACAACGGGATAGCCAGTCTTTGCCATCGTCGGCAGGCCGCGCATGTCGGCAACAAGGGTGTTGTAGCCAAACGAAGTGCCGCGCTCGGTCAGCATAATCCGCTTATTTCCAGTGCTTTCGATCTTGGACACAACATTGGGCATGTCCCAAGGCGCCAAAAACTGACCCTTTTTGACATTGATCACGGCACCAGTTTCGCCCGCTGCAATCAGCAGATCGGTTTGACGGCACAGAAACGCGGGGATTTGCATGATGTCACAGACAGCCGCCACATCTGCGCATTGATCGGCAGAGTGGATGTCGGTTAGCACAGGGCATCCAGTCGCCTCTTTGACAGCCTGCATGACCTTCAGGCCCGCATCAATGCCAAGGCCGCGCTTACCCGTAAGCGACGTCCGGTTTGCCTTGTCAAAGCTGCCTTTGAACACGAATTGTGCGCCCGCGGCCTTGCAGTTCTCGGCCATCTGGCCCGCGATCATTTGCGCGTGGTCAAGGCTTTCGAGTTGGCAGGGGCCTGCAATTACAAGCAAGGGGCGGTCGTTGCTGACCGTCAGGTCACCGATTTGGACGTCATACATTAGGCTGTTACCTGTTCGCGAAGGATGGAAGATGTGAGCGAGATCATCAGATAAATGCCCGAGAAGATCAGGAAGGCAAGCATCGTATTTTCAAACGCCCGTGGATAGGTCGCCTCGTCGGTGGCTACGGGCTCAACGCCCATGGAAAGATAGCGTACTTGGCGGTTTGCTTCGATCTGGGTTGCTTCCATTTGGGCAAGGGCCTGTTGCACTAGGACCGTTTGGAAGTTGTAGTTTTCTTCTGCCAAACGCAGTCGTGTATTGTCGGATGCAATCGAGTTTCCGCCATCGGAGGTCGAGGTCATCTGACTGCGAAGATCATTGATGAGTGTGTCCAGATTGGTGATTTGGGCGCGAAGTCCGTCAACCTGTGCCTGATTGGGGCGAGAAACGCTCAGCTTCCCTGCAAGGCTTAGTTGGAGTTGCTGGCGTTGGCTTTCCAGTGCGGAAACTTGCGAAATGATGGCCCCTGTGGTCGCGGCAGGGTCAATAATATCGGTCGATTCCTGAATTTTGAGCCATTCGGCCAAAGCTTCAGACCGCCGTGTTTCGGCACTTTGATAAGATGCGAGGGCACCTGCCATTTGGTCTTCACGCAAACGGCGGGTCAGTTGGTCAACTTGTTCTTCGGCGTATTCGATTAGGGATTCCGAGAATTCTTGGCTCGCCTCAGGCGTGGCCGCGATGACCTCCATCCGCAAGATGCCTTCAGTCGGGTCATAGCTAATTTTAACGCGCTTTTGGTAAAGCTCAAACAGGGCCTCGTTCGTGGCGTCCGGAGTAAGGCGCTGCACGGAATCGATTTCTGGGGCGCTAAAATGGGCGCGGAAGCCATGGTCTTCGTCAAGCCGTACAAGCGCTGCGCGCGATGCAAGATAAGACTGTACGGTAATACTGTCTTGTTGCGTGGCCATCCCCGTCCCTTGGAACATGCCGCCCAAACCGCCCGCGCTACTGCCCGTGGAATCGGCCTGTTGGATCACGAATTCAGAGTTTGTGGCAAACATCGGTGTCGCCATGAACATAAAATAATAGCCAACGATGATCGTCGGTATGAAAACAAAGAAGCTAAGCCGCGTGAGCAGAAGAGCGAGTTTGCGGCGACGGCGTTTTGCGATGTCGCGCTGAATTTTGAAAATATCACGGCTGCGGTCTGCGGCGGGGTTGGCCCGTTCCGTCGACGGCAGGTTCGCGCCGTCTTGCGGAACTGTCTGGGGTAATTGGATGCGGCCCAACTCTTTGGTTGGTGCACCTGCTTGTGGTGCTGCTTGGGCTGCGTCTGTTTTGCCGTCAGGGGCCACAAGTTCAAGGATGGTGTTGCGCTGAAACGGATCGACGCCCACTTGGCGCAGTTGGAGAACCGCGTCGAAATCAGAGGTCGCGGCGATGCCCTGCTTTTGGGCGACGCGGCGCGCCATCCGCAATTGCCGACCTGTCAAACCCTCGCGGCGGATCGCGTCAAGCGCAGTCTCGGCGGAGGCTGATTTCGCAGACTCGACCTGACCCGAACGCGCGGCAGGCGGCGGCAAGGCTGCTGCTTGTGGCTTTTCCTGCGGCGACTGGCCAAGTGGCGCATCGCGGCGAATGCGGAATTTCTTAGCCTTGGGTTTCGTAGTCATACAACTGTTTCGCTTCTTCCAAGGTTTCAAACATATGGATTTGACCATCTTTTAGCACGGCTGCGGACTTCGCGAACCTCTCAAGCGTCGCCGCTTGGTGCGATACGATGATCACTGTGGTATTTTCGAGCCGTTCACGCAGGATTTCGCCTGCTTTACGGTTAAACTCGGCGTCGGTTGTGCTCGGCATGCCCTCGTCGATCAGGTAGATATCGAAGTCCAGTGCCAGCAGGAGCGAGAACGTAAACCGCGCGCGCATCCCTTGGCTATAGGTGCCGATGGGCATATCGAAGTATTCTTTGATGTCGCAAAGCCAACGGCAGAAGGCCTCGACATAGTCGGGATCAAGGCCATAAAGCCGCGCAATATAGCGACAGTTTTCCATAGCAGTGTGACGGTTCACAACCCCGCCCATAAAGCCAAGCGGAAACGAGATGCGGCACCCACGGTGTATGTGCCCTTCATCAGGCTTTTCCAAGCCAGCCATCATGTTGATCAGGGTAGTTTTGCCAGTGCCGTTTGGTGCGAGAATGCCTAGCGAATTCCCCCATTCCACGCGAAAAGACGCGCGATCAAGGATCACCTTGCGCTGGGTTCCGGTCCAAAAGGACTTGCTGACGCCATCAAACTCTAACATTCACACCTGCTCTCGCCCTTATATGGGCACCGTCATTGATGACGGCAATAGGTTAACACCCTCTCACAAGAGGTCTCCCGTTTATGTGATTATGGCGGATACATGTGGCGAAAAATAGGCGGAAACGAAAAACGGGCGGATTTTCACCGCCCGTTGATCATTTTGTTAAGGTTGTTTTTGCACCTTGGTCAGTTTGCCAGCCGTAATTGAGATGATCGCCGCAACAAAGCTGAACAGCGCACCCATCTTGGCGGCCTCTTGCACGTGGATGTCGCCAAGCATCATTGCGCTATCAAAGGCAACGGAGGCGATGAACAGCGACACGGTGAAACCAATCGCTGCCACGCTGCCGACAACCAGAAGGTCGATAACCCGCATGCCCGCTGGTAGGCCCAGGCCCATCGGGCGCGCCGCAATCCAACCAAACAGCAAAATACCCGCAGGTTTACCAATCAACAGACCCGCCAGAACAAGCCATGTGGGCGAACCAATGGACGAGAATTCCACGCCCGCATTGAGCAAACCAAAGAAGAACAGAATGATTTCCACAGGGTGCTTCAGCAGATGCTCAACATGGTTAAGCAAGTCGGTCAAATACTGCTCAGCCTCAGCAAAGAAACCAAACGCACGGTCCGCATGGGGAATCGTGGGCACAATCGGCAAAAGGCCAAGTGCGGGGTGAATACCAGCCTCTTGAAAGCCGTACCAGCTTAGGCAAGCCGCGATGAGGTAGGGCCAGAACGACAGCTTGTTACGCACCCATGTGGAATTCGGGCGGACTTGGTTGCCACGATCCAGATACTGGGGCAGGCGGTTTGCAAGCAGGTAAACACCCACCGCAGCCACCACCGACAGCAAAAGCCAAATCGGGGCCAATTCACCAGATGGATAGAAAACCGCAAGGATGATCAGGCCAGCCGCATCATCTGCAATCGCCAACAGTAGCAGGAACCGCACCGCAGGGTGACCTGCGCCGAACACCATGCGCCCCACAAGATAACTGAACGCTATGTCGGTAGCCGTTGGAATAGCCCACCCTTTGGCGACCGCATCATAGGTGTCAGAGCCAAGAAAATAAGTAATCCCGAGGTACACGGTGATTGGCCCCAGCATCCCGCCAAGCGTCGCAACCAGTGGTGTCGCCGCCTTTTTGCCCCGCAAGGAACCATTCTCAAGAATAACCGCTTCCCAGACTTCCTTTGCCGCAATTGCAAAGAAGAACGCCATAAGCACGTCGTTGACCAGATAATGCAGCGTCAGCGTGCGATACGCGACCTGACCCGCCGCATCATAGTGGGCATGACCGATAAAGAAGTGATCGATCAGCGTGAAGTGAACGAGATGATGATAGCTTTCGGGGTGGGTATTGGCCCAAACCAGCGCGATCAAAGCGCCAGCAATCAGCAGCAATGAGTAGTTCGTGACGAAGTTCCAGACCCGATACATCTCTAGTCTCCTTACTATTTTTTGTACATTGGGTAAGACAAAGCCTTTGGGGCTTCAAGTTCGCGGGTGATGGTCTAGGCTTTTATGATGACTTTACACGCAAACATCAAAGCTTGCATGATTTGTGCCGCGCGTTTTGCAACAACCGCTACGGGTCATGCGCCGCGTCCAGTGCCATGCTTTGCCAAAGGTGCGCGAATTCTGATTGCAGGCCAAGCACCCGGTTTACGGGTGCATGAAAGCGGGCGGCCTTTTACTGATCCGTCGGGGGACCGTTTGCGCGATTGGATGGGGGTGGGGGACGATGTGTTCTACGACCAAAGCCGCATCGCGATTGTGCCGATGGCGTTCTGTTTTCCGGGATATAACGACAAGGGCCACGATCTTGCGCCACCTGCGATCTGCGCAAAGACGTGGCGCGCGCAGGTGATGGATGAACTGGGCGAGATGCCTTTGACATTGCTGATCGGGGGACACGCCCAGAATTGGCATTTGGCGGATAAATCAACCGTAAACGCCCGCGTAGAGAGCTGGCGCGACCACGCGCCGCGTGTCTTCCCCTTGCCACATCCGTCGTGGCGCAATACCGGATGGCTTAAGAAAAACCCGTGGTTTGAAACCGACCTTTTGCCTGCATTGCGGGCCGCTGTGAAAGACGCATTGACATGACCGACCTTGATATCGCCCACGCCGCTATGGACGCTGACCCCGAGAATGACGCCAAGCGGCTGCAATTCTATGAGCGGCTGGCTGACACCGAGTTGTTTATGCTGCTGGGGGCCGAAGCCGAGGGCGACAAGGTCGAACCCGAACTCTTTGAAATCGAAGACCAAAACTTTGTGCTGATCTTTGATCGCGAAGAACGGCTTGCGCAATTTGTGGGCCGTGAAGCGCCCTATGCGGGGCTGTCAGGGCGCGTGCTGTGTAACATGGTTGCGGGCCAAGGCATCGGTTTTGCGCTGAACCTCGAAGTGGCGCCTTCTGCGATGCTGATCCCTGCCGAGGCGGTCGAATGGCTGAACGCCACGCTCGACAACAAACCTGATGAAACAGAGGCGCGGCTCTCGGAAGTTTCCGCGCCCAAGGGCCTCCCAGAAGCCGTGGTGACAGGCCTTGATCGCAAGCTCGCGATTGCCGCTGGATTGGCGAATATCGCCTACCTTGCCGCTGCGAAATACGACGACAATTCACGCGGCCATGTTCTTGTGTTCATTGACGCCGTTCCCGGTGCGCAGGATGCACTTGCGCGGGCGGCGGGTGAGGCACTGACGTTCTCAGGCATTGAAGCTGGCACGATGGATGTGATGTTTGCACGTGGCTCTGATCCGCTTGCAGCGCACCTGGCCAAGGTCGGACTGCGCTTTGATCTGCCTGCGTTGCACGACCCGCAGGCACCCTCTGCGCCCGGTATGGACCCGAACCGCCCGCCGAAACTGAAGTAGCCTCCGGCGGGAGTATTTCGAACAAAGCGAGGCGGGTCAGTAACCTGCGTTGCGGTCCACGAGGTGCAGGAATGGCAGGCCATCCTCGCCGCGTTTGATGTTTTGCGCGATGATTTGTGCGGCCGTGTCAGGGCGGGTGGTCGAGGCGATATGCGGGGTCACAGTCACTTTTGGATGCGCCCAATAAGGGTGATCGGTCGGCAAAGGTTCAACGCGGAACACATCCAATGTGGCGTGCCCGATCTGGTCGTTATCCAAGGCGGCAAGCAAAGCATCATCGTCGATCAAAGGCCCACGCCCAGGATTGATGATAAACGCACCCTTTGCCAAAAGCGCGAGGCGGTCCGCGTTGAGCGTGTTCTCTGTGGCGGGCGTTGAGGGCAGCAAGAGGATCACAACTTGGGCACCCGTCAACGCCTCGGTCAGTCCAGCTTCGCCGTGCAAACATTTGATCCCGCTCACGTCTTTGGGATTGCGCGACCAACCCGTGACGGGAAAGCCCAAGGTGTTCAGCGCCTGACCGCAAGCTTCTCCCAACGCACCAAGCCCCAAGATCGTGACAGGGCGCGCCTCAGCCAGCGGCGGATAATCTAAGCGCCACACGCCATCTTGCCCCAGAATATGTGTATCCATGCCAAGGTGGTGGCGCATCGTATGGCCCACGACCCATTCGACCATGCCGCGCGTCAAGCCGTGATCGACCATGCGGGCCAATGGCTGCGTCAGGGTATGATTGCCCACGACCGTTTCCACCCCTGCCCAAAGGCTCATCACCGCCTTGGTCTTCACACAAGGCGTGAAATCTGTGACGGGACCATTGGGGGCAAAGACGATGTAATCGACGTCCGAGGGGGCATGATCACGGGCCAAATCGACCTGCAAGCCAGCGGCCTCAAACGCGCGGGTCAGCGGCGTTTCATACTCGTCCCAAGCGGCGGGTTTAGCGGAAAATAGAACTTTTAGCATTAGCGTGGCCTATGAACATGGGCGCTTTGGATCAAGCCAAAAGCCACCAAAAGCACAAGCATCGCAGATCCGCCGTAACTGACAAGCGGCAACGGCACACCCACAACGGGGGCCAGTCCCGTAACCATCGCCATGTTCACAGCAAAGAACAAAAAGAACGTCATCGCAATGCCCAAGGTCATCAAGGACGCATAGCGATCCTTATTCGACATCGCAGAGGCGAAACAGAAAACGATGATCAACACGTAAAGCATCAGCAGGGCAAATGCGCCAACAAAGCCGAACTCTTCGGCCAAGGTGGTAAAAATAAAGTCGGTATGTTTTTCGGGCAAAAAGTTAAGGCGCGACTGGGTGCCTTGCATAAAACCGCGCCCCGTCCAGCCGCCAGAGCCAAAGGCGATCTTCGCCTGCGTGATGTGATAGCCCGCACCAAGCGGATCATTGGAAGGGTCCAAAAACGTATCAATCCGGCGGTACTGGTAGTCTTTCAACAACTGCCAGGTTGTGCCGCGGCTCTTGAATACGGCGACAATCGTGCCGATGCCAGCAGCGAATACCGTGCCGAAATAGGCCCAATGTACGCCTGCGGCAAACATGATCGTGGCCCCACCAAACAACAGCAAAATCGCGGTGCCAAGGTCAGGTTGACCGAGCACAAGCGCCGTTGGCACAAGGATAATAATTACAGGGATAATCACCCAGATCGGGTGGGATGTTTTGTTTGTCGGCAGCCAGTCGTAATAGGCAGCAAGCACCATGACGAGGGTAATTTTTGTCAGCTCAGAAGGCTGCAAGCGCATGAACCCAAGGTCGATCCAGCGCTGGGCACCCATGCCGACCTCACCAAACAATTCAACCGCGACCAGCAACAGCAGGGATCCTCCAAACGCCACAACCGAGACGTTGCGCCAGAACCAGATGGGCACCATCGCCACACCAATCATCAGCACCATACCTGCGCCAAAGCGTTTGACTTGGGGCGCCATCCACGGGTCAACAGAGCCCCCCGCAACGGAATAAAGCATCACAAACCCAGCACAGGACACAGCCGTCAGCAGAATGATAATAGGCCAGTTGAGGTACAAAAGCTTGCGAAACCCCGTGGGCACGTATTTGGTGTTATATTCAAGATAACTCATAGCTTACGCGCGCTCCAACCCATGTGATCCTGGTGAGATGCGTTCGCGGATTTTGCGTTGCTGCTCTTGGATTTTGCCGCGCACATTTGACGGGTAGGCGCTTAGCGGCGGCTCGCCCTCATAGAGCGCTTGCAGCATGATGTCGCGGGCAATTGGGGCCGCAGCAGCAGAGCCACCACCGCCATGTTCCACAATCATGGCCACGGCAAAGCGCGGGTTGTCGACAGGCGCAAAGCTCACGAAGAGCGCGTGGTCACGGCGTTCCCACGGCAAATCGGCGTTGCTTGTGACACCCTTCGCGCGTTCTTCGGCTGTGATACGGCGGACTTGGCTGGTGCCTGTTTTACCGGCCATTTTCATCGCCACTTCTGTGATCCGCGACCCGTAAGCAGTGCCGCGTGAACTATTGATCACGTCCGACATCGACTCGCGGATGCGGCGTAGGTTGTTTTCGTTGATGCCTTGGTTTTCACCACGCCCGCTGGGTTGTTCAACCCCGTCAATGGCGCGCACAAGGCGGGGGGTAATCTCGCGGCCCGTCGCAATGCGCGCCGTCATAACCGCGAGCTGTAACGGGGAAGACAGCACATAACCCTGACCAATGGACGCGTTGACGGTATCGCCGATGCGCCAATCTTCGCCCCGCACGTCTTTCTTCCACGCCTTGTCGGGGGTCAGGCCCTCGGCTACGGCCGACAGCGGCAAATCATGACGCACGCCCAAGCCCAGCTTGCGGGCCATCTCGGCGATTTTGTCGATGCCGACGCGTTGGCCAATCTCATAGTAATAACAGTCGCAGGATTGTTTCAGGCTTTCGTGCAGGTTGATATTACCGTGGCCCGCGCGTTTCCAACAGTGAACGCGGGTGCCGTAAACCTCGACCCAACCTTTACAGTGGATGGTTTCTTCTGCGGTAACTTTACCATCTTCAAGGGCGGCCAAAGCGGTGACCATCTTAAACGTCGATCCCGGAGGGTAGGTGCCTTGCACAGCTTTCGCCGCGAGTGGGCGGTAAATGTTCTCGTTGAGATCGCGCCAGTTTTTGGTGGAAATACCGCGCACAAACAGGTTGGGATCAAATGTCGGGGCAGAGGCCACAGCACGCAAATCGCCATTCTCAAGATCGATCACAACCGCGCCCGCGGATTCGCCCTCTAGTCGTGCCTGCACATATGACTGCAATCGCGCATCGATCGTCAATTGGACATCCGCGCCTGACGTGCCCTCTTTGCGGTCAAGTTCGCGCATCACGCGGCCAATGGCGTTAACCTCAATCCGCTTGGTGCCAGCAGAGCCGCGCAATTCATGTTCAAGCTTGTTCTCGGCACCCGTCTTGCCGATCTGGAATTTGGGGATCTGTAAAAGCGGGTCTTGGTTGTCAATGCGGCTGAGGTCGTAGTCAGACACAGGGCCGACGTAGCCAACAACATGGCCCAAATCAGCGCCCCATGGATAAGCGCGGCTCAGGCCAACTTCGGCGGTGATGCCGGGCAGGGCGGGGGCGTTGATATTGACCCGCGCCACATCATCCCACGTCAATCGGTCTGCAATTGTAACAGGGACAAAAGGCGATCTGCGCATCATCTCTTCCATCGCCCGCGCAAGGTTTTCTGGATCAATTTGTACGATTTTGGTCAAGCGTTCCAACACCTCGCCCACGTCGCCCGCATCTTCGCGCACCATTACAACGCGGTAATTCTGTTCATTCGCAGCAATCGGCAACCCGTTGAGATCAAAGATCAACCCACGCGCAGGCGGCAGCAAACGAATGTTGATGCGGTTCTCTTCGGCAAGCAGGCGGAACTGGTCGGCTTGCTCGATTTGCATCGATTGCATCCGAAACCCCAATGCGCCAACAACACCGAGTTGCGCGGCACCAATCACAAGTGCGCGCCTGCTAATGCGGCGGGCGCTGTCTTCGTTGTCTCGTGCGTTACGTTTCACAGGCGGTGTCCTCGGTTATCGACTTGCCCCAAAGCTGGGCGGCTGACGCCAAATAGAAAATGCGCGACCACCACAACCAATGGGAAGAATATGATTGTCATGACCATTTGGATCAAGGTTAGACCCAATGGTGCCTGATCTGACATCACAACCATGAGAACAGCGCGATTTACCAAAGTAATCGCCAAAATTCCCAGCGCCACGGACCCCCACTCAAGCGCAAACGGCATGTTGCGGATACCTTTGGCACGGGTGCGGATGATTTCCGTCAGAATCACAACCAACCCAGACCACAGCCCCGGAGGCCGTTGGAAAAGCAAATCAGCCAAGAAAAACACCAAAGCAATAACAAGAATCGGCGAATACTCAGGCCGACGAGACACCCAGACCAAAGTGGCCGCAAGCAACCAATCAGGTGCTGCCCAAATATGCGGGCGGGTGTCCAAAGGCAAAAGCTGGGCAAAGACCAGAACAGTGGCGATTGCCAAAAATATGGATCTGCCAAGCCAAATGCGGGTTGTTGGCGTCTCAGCCATCGGCGGGCTCCACCGCGACATCTGGTTCCGCGACTGGCAGCGCAGGCAAGGTCGCAGGGGCCAAAAGCCCACCTGGATCAGTGATAACCTCATGGGCGCGGGCACGCAAAACGCGCAAGAATTCAAGCCGCTCGTAATCGGCAGACAGGCGCACGCGCAGGCGGCGATCAGACCCAAGGGCCACTTGGCCGACGAGCAAATCCGCAGGAAAAACGCCC
>Ga0208163_1000248_pt1 | contig 14995 bp, 10 predicted proteins | sample ColrivemetaGS753_FD_187615 | JGI IMG/M metagenome (GOLD analysis project Ga0208163, IMG submission 187615) | Estuarine microbial communities from the Columbia River estuary - Ebb tide non-ETM metaG S.753 (SPAdes) (version 2) | ecosystem: Environmental > Aquatic > Marine > Intertidal zone >...
AAGTGAGAGTGTCATCGTCCATAACAGAATCATGGCCTTGCGAGAAGAACCTGTTCCTTCCTGTGTCTTTTCTTCCACCTTACCGGATGGCAGTTTTTTGGAAAATGTAAGTAAGAGCGCCACACCTATAAATAATGCGCCAACACAAGCATAAAGGATCATTACTTTGGATAAGCTTAATCCTTTGATCATTTCGTCAGAGATTGCCCCAGCACTTCCAAATAATGCAAGAGCCACGATCAATGGTCCAATGGTAGTACCAAGACTATTAATTCCGCCGCCCAGGTTAATTCGGCTACTTCCGGTTGATTCATCCCCTAATGAGATCATGAAAGGATTGGCAGACGTTTGCTGAAGAGAAAACCCAAGTGCCACAATGAATAATCCAAGGAGCATTCCCGAAAACACATCCTTGTATACGGAAAAGATCATTACCCCTGCTCCTAATGCTGAAAACAACAGACCATATACGATCGACATTTTATATCCCCAGCTACCTACAAGGTCTTTTCCTCGAGCCGTACCGACAGTAAATAATACCAATGCACCCATATAGTAGGCCAGGTAAAAAGCAAAGTCGATCAACTGACTCTGAAACTGATCCAGATGAAAATACTCTTTACAGAAAGGAATGAATACACTATTCCCTGCGGCAATGAAGCCCCAGAAAAAGAATACCGTGGTCAACGTCGCTAAAGCTCCGTAATTCGTATTTTTTGTACTTTCTACCATAAGTCAATTTTCGGGAAAGATAATAATTATTCGAAACTAATAGGCTTGAATAAAAGTAGAAAAATGACGTATCGAAAAACGTGAGGCTGAACGAATTATTTCTCAGCTACCTTTTTTAGCTCTTCAGTGCCCAGATTCACCATCTCTTTAACTGTCTTCACAATAGATGCTTTATCAAAGCCGCAATCTGCCCAAAGTTCTTCCTGCGTACCATGGTGGATATACTGATCTGGAATTCCTAAACGAACCACTTCAGCCTGGTATTTCTGGTCGACCATGAATTCAAGAACAGCTGAACCAAATCCACCCATCAGACAACCATCTTCAACAGTGATCACTTTCTTGAACTTTGAGAACACTTCATGAAGCATCACTTCATCGATCGGCTTCACGAAACGCATATCATAGTGCGCTACCGAAACTCCTGAACCCTTCAGTTGTTCGATGGCGGCTTTCGCAAAATTACCCGGATGACCAATCGTCAGGATCGCAACATCGTCTCCATTGGTCAGCTTTCTTCCCGTACCAACTTTAACGGCCTTCATAGCAGTTTTCCATTCTGTCATTACACCGTTTCCTCGCGGATAACGAATGGTGAATGGACCCATATTTTCCTGCTGTGCAGTAAACATAAGATTTCTCAATTCAGCTTCATCCATTGGTGCTGAAACGATCATGTTCGGGATATGACGCATGTACGCAAGGTCATACGCTCCATGGTGTGTTGCTCCATCTGCTCCAACGAGTCCACCTCTGTCCAGACAGAAAACTACGTTTAGATTCTGAAGTGCTACATCATGCAAAACCTGATCATAGGCACGCTGCATGAATGAAGAATAAATATTACAGAACGGAACCAATCCCTGAGTAGCTAATCCTGCAGAGAAAGTAACCGCATGCTGCTCAGCGATCCCCACGTCAAAAGCACGATCCGGCATAGCTGCCATCATGATATTCAACGAACATCCGGAAGGCATTGCGGGTGTAACACCCATGATCTTCTCATTCTTCTCTGCCAGCTCAACGATCGTATGACCGAAAACATCCTGGTATTTAGGCGGCTGAGGAGATTTGGGAAGGATCTTAACGATCTCCCCAGTTTCTTTGTTGAAAACCCCAGGTGCATGCCACTTGGTTGGATTTCCTTCCTCTGAGTATTTGTATCCGGCTCCTTTGCGCGTTATACAATGCAGGATCTTTGGTCCCGGAATATCTTTCAGGTCTTCCAGCACTCTTGCCAATCCGACTACATCGTGTCCGTCAACCGGACCAAAATAACGGAAATTCAGAGATTCAAAGAGGTTGCTTTGTTTGAGCAATGAGCCTTTCAACGCATGAGATACTTTTGAGGCGATCGTCTGGGCATCAGGTCCAAATTTGGATATTTTCCCAAGAAGCTGCCAAACTTCATCCTTCACTTTGTTGTACGTGTGAGATGTCGTTATGTCCGTCAAATATTCTTTCAGCGCACCCACGTTCGGATCGATCGACATACAGTTGTCGTTCAGGATCACCAACAAGTTGGCATCTTTTTCAAATCCTGCATGATTCAAACCTTCAAAAGCCAAACCTGCAGTCATGGCACCATCACCGATCACCGCAATATGCTGACGATTCTTTTCACCTTTGTAACGATTCGCTACTGCCATTCCCAGCGCTGCAGAGATCGAGGTTGATGAGTGTCCAACACCGAATGTATCGTACTCACTTTCTGATCTTTTTGGGAATCCCGAAATTCCACCTTTCAATCTATTCGTGTGAAAACGCTCTCTCCTACCGGTTAAGATCTTATGGCCGTAGGCTTGATGTCCAACATCCCAAACCAACTGATCGTCTGGCGTATTGAAGACATAATGCAAAGCAACGGTCAACTCAACAACACCCAGTGATGCTCCGAAATGCGAATTTCCGATCTCGGAGATCACATCAACGATATACTGACGTACCTCGTCTGCCAACTGCGGCAGATCATCCGTAGTGAATTTCTCTCGCAGATCCGCCGGAATGGTGATCTGAGAAAGCAAAGGTCCAGCCTCGTAGTTGTGTTTTTGTGCCATGCTGAGCAAAGTTAAGTGGAATTGCTGTCTATAACAAACAAGCGGTAGGTTTATTTTGTTCGAGTTTCTAATAAAAGTTAATTAAAACCTCCCCCCACTTGAGGGGGAATCAAGAGGGTGACACTGAGTGATCAGTGATGAGAAAATAGTGATCCGTTTTCGGTAAATCTATTTACAAGCATTTTCCAACATGTTTCAGGGATCTTCGGACATTACGTCATGAAGTTATCAAAGGTATTAATAGCCTTATTGACATTTGTTCCCCGAATCATCCAAAAGATTTATAAAACTTTATGAAAACAAAAAAAGGGAGCCGAAGCTCCCTGATGTCTAATTTAATTTTATGAAACGCTGACAGTATTTAAAATCTCGATAGACAAATTCGACATGATAAATCCCTGAGCTAAGCTCAGAAGTATTTACTTTGTGAACTTTTGTCTCATTGGAATTGATTACATACTCTTGAACCAACTTGCCATAGTTATCACGTATAGCGAGTTCAATTGGTTCATTGGCAAGGTCATCTCGGACCATGAAAGAAAAATCTTCAGTTGAGGGGTTCGGATAGATTTCAGAAACAATTTCTTCAATAAATCCTTCACGATTTACCTCAGCAATTCTGGAAAAATTTTCAGTGCCATCAAAATCAACCTGGATTAATCTGTAATAGGATATGGGAATAATAGGTTGTTCATCCCTGAATTGATAGTAGTGTTCGGATGTTGAACTTCCATTCCCTTGAACAATTCCAATTTGTTGCCATGCCAATCCATTTTCGCTTCTTTGAACAATAAAGTAGTCATTGTTCCTTTCATTGCTTGTAATCCAATTTAAAAAATTAGATTTTCCATCTTGTATTGCATTAAATTTTTTCAAAGTTACACCAAGAACAACCGGATTACAACTCAATGTTCCTGTTCCACTTATTCCTAAAGTTATTACTGGCTGTGGACCTCCATTCTGAAAAATATTCACCAACAAAGCATACGTTTCACCAGCTGTAACTTGTAATGGTGCAACCCATCCATCACCACCGGCTTCTTCATAATAGTCAGCAGCACCATTCCCAATACCTACAGGATTTGCCGCCGCCGAATAGGAACATCGGATTGGAGAAATACCTGAGCTTGGGCACGGTATGTAATTGTCCGTTGTCGGGCCATACACAGCAAAATCGTAATCTTGTCCGGCTGGGCCATCAAAACTAAGCTCTATTGATCCTGTATTTTCTGCCTGAAAATAGTACCAGTTGGATGATACCTCATAAGAATTTAAAAAACAACCATTGGTTTGAGAAGACAACTCATGACCGCCAACTGAAACTGAATTGGTAGCGGGAAGCTGTCCATCTGAACAAATCCATATCCCACATCCACCACTACAATCTTGCTGGGAGCAAAAATTAGTATTATTTCCGGGTGTTGAAGAACAAGTTACGTTCGCAGTCCACCCACTGCTTACAATTGAGCTATTCGAAACAAAGGAAAACTGTAAGCAGCCATCTGTAGATGAGGATGTAATGGTCGATTGAATAGTTGTTCCTGAACCTTCATAAATTATTGGTGCTTGACTGGATGAACCATTCATCACAACTAAGTAGTCACCAGAACCTAGGCTAAAATTGGTAAAATTCACTGAAACATATTGTCCTGGAGTACTCGGGCAAAGTGTATAAAAAGCTGAAGTATTCACTGAATAATTTCCATTTCCTCCCGGATCACTGAATGTATATGAAGATCCACAATTAATCTGGGTATTACCAGTAACGATCTGAGATGCCAAATTTGCATGAGTACTGGCACAAATATTTATTGAGCCCATATTGTCCTGGTAGTCCCAAACTCGGATGTAAATGGTTTCTCCTGGTGTCCCTGTATAGGTAGCACTTGATGGTGTAACCGTACTTAATGTGTATGCACATTCCTGATGAACCAAAGAAGAACAACTTCCGGAGTATACTGCTATCCCCGGATACATGGTTCCCGCCGCTGGTGCATCCACAGCCTGAATAGTTAATATCCCATTAGCAGGAACAACTGCTGAATACCATATATCCTCTGATGCTGTTTGACTGAAGCTTCCACATCCAGGTTCGGGCAATACAGTTGATACAGAGCCAAATAAATTCGAAACTGTGGAATAGGTACAAGACCCAACTCCAACCGGTAAAGCGATGGCACCACAAGGTTCATCATTTGAAGGAGGGGACAAACAATTCATAGTCGCAATCCAGTTTGTGATTGTATTATAAGTACCATTCTCTATATAACGCACAGTAATGCATGAACTTGGAGAAGCACTATATATTGTGGGAGCCGAACCAGAACTGATGGTAGTCCATGTAACACCATTATCTAGGCTATATTGAAATGTTTCTTGGTTCGCTCCTTGTCCGCTATTGTTATATGCAACACTACTGAAAACTAACTGAGCATATTGGCCTGACTGAGGACAAATTGTTACTGTAAGATTTTCATTATCAGCTCCTCCAGCTGAAGCTCCTCCAGAATCATAAAAAGTTCCCCCACAGGAGATTGTTGAACCAAGAGTAAAGGTACCATTTTGCATGTTTAGATTCTGCCCCCATCCCAAGGACGAAAGCAAAAATGAAAGGATAAAGAACAGTGAATACGAGCGACTCAGCAGTTTAGGTAGGTAAAGTTTCATAATATACATATTAGTTACAACATATTTTTATATGAAGTAGCCGTGTAATTTTGGTGTTTTGTGGTTCAATGAAATGATCAAAAAATCTTTTCAGTGGTGCAAAGCTATAACTTAAAATACTAAAAACCAAAAAAATAACTTTCGATAAATGAAAATTAATTATCTAATATCGAGTAAATTCTTGGACTCTTAGAATATTTATAATTTACCATTACATTCATGAAACGAGAGACAAGGGGAAAAGGTTGCCCTTTTAAAGTGAAAAGTGAAAGTATCGAGAATAAGCCGCCACTCGAACTGACGTTGTTGGAATAAGGAGCAAAGAGCTGAGACTGTTTCGCTGTGAGAGTAGAGACTAATTACTAATCACTGTTTACTAATTACTAATTACTGAGATGCACAAGTCCTCAATTTCGACTTTGAACTTTTCACTTTGGTTTCAGCGTAAGCAGAAACCAAGAAGTGTATCAATAAACAAGTCCGGTGCCTCTGCATGCACCCAGTGACCGGCGTTGGGAACGGTGACTAATGTGGAGTCCGGGAAATAATCTTCCAGCTGATCGATGTCTTCGTCGAGGATGTAATTGGAAAGCTCGCCGCGAATAAACAAGGTGGGCGTAAATACTTCGGCTTCAGGAATTGCTCCCAAAATGTCTTTCATCTCGCGTTCCAGCACCTTCAGATTCATGCGGAAAGCCAGCTTTCCTTTCTCTTTCCAATACAAGTTCTTCAATAAAAACTGAATTACTCCTTCGGAATCGATGTACTTTCTCAATACTGCATCTGCCTCACTTCTGGCTTTCATATGCTCTAGATCCAACGCATGTAAACCGGCCAGAATATGTTGGTGATGCATCGGGTATTCTTTGACTCCTATATCCACCACAACCAGCTTCTCTAATAACTCTTCGTGTTGCTGTGCAAACAACATCGCCACCTTTCCTCCCATGGAATGCCCGACCAGTATAAACTTCTCTAATCCCAGATCTATTGCGAGCTCGTGAATGTCATCCGCCATCAGCTGATAGGAAAACTCTTCACTCCAATCGGAATGACCGTGATTGCGCAGGTCAACGAGAATTACACGATAATACTCAGACAGCTTCTTGGCATGCGTCTGCCAGTTGTCAGAAAAACCAAACAATCCATGCAGGATTATCATTGGCTGACCCTCGCCCATCTCACGGTAGTGCAATTTCATGATGCAAATGTACCGAACAAGAAACAAAGAGCAAAGAGCAAGGAGCAAGGAGCTGAGACCGTTATACTGCGAGACCGTTTCACTGAGGGAGTCGAGACTAATTAGTGATCACTGTTCACTAATTACTATTCACTGATTACTCGTTCTCGATACAACGACCGTCAATTCGAGTTTTCTTTTTAAAGAAAGTATCGAGAATAGGCCGCCACTCGAACTGACGTTGTTGGAGAATGGAGAATGGAGCTGAGACCGTTTAACTGAGAGCGCCTAGAACAGAGCGTAGAGACTAATTACTAATCACTGTTTACTAATCACTATACACTGATTACTCGTTCTCGATATATTCCGACAAGTCGGAACACACGAACTGACGAGGCTGGTTTTCAATTTTTTAACAATCAAATAAACTTTGCTGTAACTATTTTGTTGTTACTTTGTCTTACAGCCAAAACATCTTTATGAGATCATTTGCCATTTTGACGTCTGGAATTCTTCTACTAAGTGCATGCTCGCATGAGCCTAATGAAGTATTATTAAGAACCGAGAAAGGCGCTGGGGACAAAGTAACCGTAAAGGTTACACCTACTGCCATGATGACGATCGATGTTGAAGGAATGACTTGTGAAATGGGATGTGGTGGAAGTATCCGTAAAGAATTAAAAGGTACGGGTGGTGTTTCCAGAGTGAAATTCGATTTCGAAGAAGGCCGTAAAGTTCAAACAGCATATATCTATTTCGATGAAACTGTCATTCGTCCGGAAGAGATCAAGAACATCATGACCTCCATGAACGACAAGCAGTTCACTGTTTCGAACGACAAGGTAGAAGAGCTGGAAACCGTGGCTTCATTAAATGAAGAGTCAGCTCCTTCCAAAGAAGAAGAATCCAAAGTTCAAATGGATGAAACTTCAGTTAAAGTTCCGAATCTGATTGGAATTTTAAAGGATTTGGTGGTTAATTGATATTTTCTCCCGAGAAGACCAAGAGGGGTGACTCATTTATAATTCTTTCCATTTCTCCCCTTGAGGGGAGATCAAGAGGGGTGACTCCCAGTTAAGCTTGAGACTGTATTTTTTCAATGACCCGATAGACAATCAACGATGTGAAGCAACTTTGCTTCTGTATCCTTCAATTGAAACAGGACTTCACTCTCAGTTAAACGGACAACCGTATAACCCATTTTTTCAAGTTCCTTCTGACGATTCATATCTTCTAACCCTTTATTCAGGTGAGCATTTCCATCTATTTCGATGATCAAAAACAGTTCTGGACAAAAGAAATCTACGATGTAGTTTCCAATAGGTCGTTGTCTTAGAAATCGAAGTTCTTTGAGCTGTTTATTCGATAATACTCTTTTCCAAAGCAATTTCTCTGCTATAGAAACTGATTTAGTCCGAAGTTTTCGTGAGAGTAATTTTAAATCTTTGTTGTAATGATGGTTCGAGTAACGCATTTACTGAATTTACGAAAAATTGGGTAGGATTAGAACTTAATTCTGCACATTATTAGTCACCCACCCTGCCCTCCCTCAAGGGAGGAAGAGTATTTGATATTTCGATTCTCGGGGATAATTGCGTCACCCTCCCTGCCCTCCCTCAAGGGAGGAAAAGTATTCAAAAGATATTTTCAGGTGCAACAATAGTCACCCACCCTGCCCTCCCTCAAGGGAGGAGGAAACTTGGATTTACCGAAAAAATAAAGCGTATTTTTGATGCGATCCAACAACTATTCACATGAAAGCTATCATTACATTTACGATGGTTTGCCTTATGGCAATTTTACCGGTGTTCTCATTCGCTCAACCGTGCGTTGACCCCACATTGATCGATCTTGATGCAGTATGCATCCAGGTATATGACCCAGTTTGTGGCTGTGATGGAATTACATATACCAACAGCTGCTACGCAGTGAACTATGGTGGCGTAACCAGTTATACTGCTGGTGAATGTCAAACGACAATTGCACCGGAATGTACTGATCTATCGAATGTTGATTTTGGAGCTTGTGCTGCTGTTTTAGGTTTTGGGATCGTCAATGGGAATTGTGCACTGATCTCTGGCTGTGGTGAAGTCGTGAACAATGTAGACTATTCATTATCCCTCACGCCAACCTTGGCACAATGTGAAGCATGTTTAGGGGCTAATGTACCTGAGGAAGTTCTTTCCAATATTGCGCTCTATCCTAATCCTGCGAATGAAAAAATTATGGTTCAGTTCGCTGGATCAGAACAAATCACCTATTCGATCCTGGATATTAGTGGAAGAATACTACTAAAAGGAAAGATCAATCCTCAAGATGAGATCAACGTCTCTTCTCTTCTATCAGGCAATTATCAGATCGTATTTGAAACAAATGATGATCGCGTAGTTAAATCGCTGAGAAAGCTTTAATCTGACTTCTATCCTTTGATCAGATCGATCTTTGTATCGCCTTCTACTTCCAAGTCTGTAACCAAAGCTGATGTGCTTACACCGTCAAAGGTGATATCGTTGGCAAGGACCTCATTGCATACATACTGCATGTTTGCTTTGATCGCCTCGCGGATTGCTTCATTGGTTTCAACCTTCAATAAAATGCGGTCGGTTACTTCAAGACCAGAATCTTTTCTTAAATTCTGAACTCTATTTACCAGCTCTCGAGCAATACCTTCTGCTTTTAATTCATCCGAAATCGTAATGTCCAGAGCAACCGTTAATCCACCCTCCGTAGCCACTAACCATCCTGGAATATCCTGAGCTGCGATCTCGAAATCATTCATATCTAGCTCAACTTCAACACCATCGATCTCACCTTTCCATCCGCCATTCGCTTCCACAGCCGAGATCTCATCTCCAGACATTTGCCCTACCATGGCAGCGATCGATTTCATCTGCTTTCCGTATTTCGGTCCGATCGTTTTAAAGTTAGGCTTGATGCTTTTCACCAGCATATTACTTCCTTCTTCAAGTAATTCGAGTTCTTTCACGTTCACTTCTGACAAGATCAGATCTTTCACGTGTAAAATGTTCTCAGCAAACGTTTTATTCAACGCTGGAACCATGATCTTCTGCAAAGGCTGACGAACACGGATCTTTTCCTTCTTTCGCAAAGCAAGGATCAGCGAAGAAGTGCGCTGTGCGATATCCATCTGATCTTCAAGTGAAAGATCGATCATGCTTTCATTTACTGCAGGAAAATCAGCCAGGTGAACTGAATCCACCGAATGACGACCTGAAACTGAATTCAGATCACTGAACAGCTGATCCATAAAGAATGGAGCAATTGGAGCACTCAATATGGCAACAGTTTCCAGACACGTATACAATGTTTGGTAAGCTGACTGCTTATCCTGAAGGTCATCTGATTTCCAGAATCGTCTTCTGCACAAACGAACATACCAGTTCGACAATTGATCATTCACGAAATCCTCGATCAAACGTCCTGCCTTCGTAGGCTCATAATCGGCATACGATTCATCTACTGCTTTGATCAATGAATTCAGCTTGGAGAGTACCCAACGGTCGATCTCAGGTCTGTCTTGTAAAGCAATCTCACCCTGACTATAATCAAACCCATCAATATTCGCATATAAAGAGAAGAAAGAGTAGGTATTGTATAGTGTTCCGAAGAATTTGCGCTGAACTTCAGTCACGCCATCCAAGTCAAATTTCAGGTTATCCCATGGCTGTGCATTCGTGATCATATACCAGCGGGTGGCATCCGGTCCATATTTCGATAACGTTTCGAATGGATCAACAGCATTCCCTAAACGCTTGGACATTTTCTGTCCGTTCTTGTCCAGTACCAATCCGTTTGAAACCACATTCTTGTAGGCTACAGAATCAAAGACCATGGTTGCGATCGCATGAAGTGTATAGAACCATCCACGCGTCTGGTCCACTCCTTCAGCAATGAAGTCGGCAGGATAAGAATTCCCTCCATCGATCAGCTCCTTATTTTCAAAAGGATAATGCCATTGTGCATAAGGCATCGCCCCTGAATCGAACCATACGTCGATCAGATCAGATTCACGTTTCATTGGTTTTCCGGAAGGTGATACCAACGTGATCTGGTCCACATAATTCTTGTGCAGATCGATCTGCGCATAATTCTCCTTTGACATATCACCGGCAGTGAATCCAGCGAGAGGATTAGAAGTCATAAATCCTGCTGCAACTGCCTTATCACATTCTGCTTTCAGCTGTTCAACTGAAGAGATACAAACTCTTTCGTCTCCTTCTTCTGTCGACCAGATCGGAATTGGAATTCCCCAATAACGCGAACGCGATAAGTTCCAGTCGTTGGCATTTTCCAACCATTTCCCAAAGCGACCTGAACCTGTAGATTCCGGTTTCCAGTTGATGGTATTGTTCAATGCGATCATTTTGTCCTTGACGTCAGTCACACGGATAAACCATGAATCCAACGGATAATACAATACAGGTTTATCTGTTCTCCAGCAATGTGGATAGCTGTGGACATATTTCTCAACCTTGAACGCTTTGTTCTCAGTCTTTAGTTTTATAGCGATCTGAACATCCACCGACTTTTCAGGAGCGTCTCCATCATTGTAGTATTCATTCTTCACATGCATTCCGGCAAGCTCACCCATTTCAGGTCTGAACTTCCCTTGAAGATCTACCAAAGGAACCAGATTTCCTCTCTCGTCTTCTACCAACATGGCAGGCACTCCGGCATCTGCTGCTACTCTGGCATCATCTGCTCCAAAAGTTGGTGCTATATGTACGATCCCGGTACCATCTTCTGTAGTCACAAATTCACCTGAGATCACATGGAATGCTTTTTCAGGAGTTTGAGCCGGAAGTGTATATGGTAACAATTGTTCGTACGCAATACCCACAAGGTCAGCTCCATGGCACTCTCCTTCAACAAAGAATGGAATGGTTTTGTCTCCTGCTTTATAATTCTTTAATTCTTCGTCATTTTCAACTTGCTGATATCCTTTTCCGAACTGGTAGTTCAACAGGTTCTTCGCAAGGATCACTCTGATCGGTTCAAACGTATATTGGTTGAAAGACTGTACCAAGACATATTCGATCTTCGGTCCGACACAAAGTGCAGTGTTCGAAGGAAGTGTCCAAGGGGTTGTCGTCCAAGCCAGGAAATGCACCGATCCATCAGCATCACATAGATGGTTTCTGAATTCAAAAGGCAATGCCTGATCATCCTTGATCTTAAACTGAGCAACAACAGTCGTATCCGACACATCTCGGTAACATCCCGGTTGATTCAATTCATGCGAAGAAAGTCCTGTCCCTGCCTTTGGCGAATATGGCTGAATTGTATATCCTTTGTATAACAAATTCTTCTCATACAGCTGACCCAGCAACCACCAAACCGATTCCATGTATTTTGGTTCATAGGTGATATATGGATCATCCATGTCGACCCAATACCCCATTTTCATAGTCAGGTCGTTCCAGATATCCGTGTAACGCATCACCGCCTCACGACAAGCCTTGTTATACTCATCCACTGAAATCTTGGTGCCGATATCCTCTTTGGAAATGCCCAATTCTTTTTCCACGCCCAACTCAACAGGTAGACCATGGGTATCCCATCCGGCCTTTCTTTTTACCTGGTATCCTTTCAGCGTTTTATATCGGCAAAAAATATCCTTGATGGAACGGGCCATCACGTGGTGAATACCCGGTAATCCATTTGCAGATGGCGGACCTTCAAAGAAAATATACGGGGTCTTACCCTCTCTTGTTGAGATCGACCTTTCAAACACTTTGTTGGTATTCCACTTCTCCAGAACTGCACTAGCTACATTCGGCAGATGAAGTCCTTTGTATTCAGGATATTTTTTCTCCATGGATCTATCAAAAATTGAAGCGCGAAGATAAGGAAACAGCTGAAAGACAGCAAGGATTCTTTGTCTAGAATAGCGTATTACTCAATACATGAAAAAGTTTTTGATACCCAAGGCTGTTCAAATGCAATCTATCCGAATGATACAATGAAGCATTTATTCCCTCTTCCGAAAGAAATTCGGGAGATACATCAATAAAATGAAACCCATTCTTAATGCAAGACTTTTCAAGCCATTTATTCATCCTAATCACCTCTTTTAAAGCAGATGATTCCCGGTTTAATATTGTTCTATCAGAAGGAATGATGCTAATGAAATAAACCTGTGTAGAAGTTACATTGCGCTTAATCGAATCAAAAAGGACACTGAATTGATGCTGAATGTCTTTTATTCTGTATCCGTCTATAATATCATTGATCCCAATTTCAATAATTAACTTTTTTGGGGAGGACTCAAGTACATTAACAATTCTATTTTTCAATCCATTGACATTATCTCCAATAATTCCCCTGTTGGAAATATTCACATCGTGAAAATGCTCATTAAGATTGCATAACTGAATATGAGAATCACCCATGAAAATGACTGAATTAGAATCTATTGTCAACGATTCCAAATATTCATTTCTGTTCAGCCAATAACCTTGAACTGCAGAATATTTCGGTGTTTTAACTTGATTTTTATAGGGCAAATAAAAGCTGAAAATTAGCTTATAGATTACATAAATTGCTGTACACAAATGCAACAAAAGTGAAATCTTCCAATAAACAGGTTTTATTTTCATTCATCTAAAAGTAGGAGAAATCCTGAAAATTTAATTCCAAAAGAAGTATACATGTAACTTTTCATTCACACTAATTGTCTTTAGATTACGTTTCGTAAAAAAACATGCGCCATGAAATATTTTGGAACCCTTTTCTTCATCATGTTAATATTCACCTCTTTTGCACAGGAAGAAAAGAAGGTTAGTATTCACAACGTTTATCTTCTAAACGGATCTAACTATATGACTGCTCCTTTTGAAGATCCTTCTGTATTTCAAGGTATGGCATCTGAATCTCAAATTCTGGCGCAAGATTTAACTGGCTTTACTTCATCCGTTCTTTATCCGGGAATGAGCGGAGAGAACAGTACCACATCATTATTGATTGGATTATCCTTTAAAGACAGGGAAAATCAAATACTTAGGCTTGGCATTAATCATCGAATTGGAATGTATGCCCACACCAATTTGAGTAAAACGACAAAAACGCCATACGATACTTTAACCTCCTCGCAAACCGGGGAACAGTATTTCGTGGACTCCATTGAAACCACCTATATTCAGGGAGATGCACACTCCGAATACCTGGGAATCGAAGCCTCTATGATCTTTCAAACTGCAGACGAATACCGCTGGTCTTTCTTCGGAGGATTTGGTATCGGACTCGGAATAGCATTCAACAATGAGATCAGGATCAATGAATTCAATTATAACTATGCCTCCGGATTTCAATCCTCTTATTACGAATCGAATAGTCAACGATCTGAGATTTTCAAAGCTGACAGTTATCTTTCTTCTACCCTCTTTTTCCCACTTGGAATTGACTTCAGGATAGGGAAAAATCGTCCCTTCTGGCAAAGAGTTCATCTCTTGCTTGAGCTGCGTCCAAGTCTTACGGTTGCGAGCATTCCGGAATACACCACTGTCGTGAACCCTGCCATGAACGGAAACGTCGGATTACGCATTAACTGGTGATTATCATTTCCTGAAAAAAAGTACCTTTAGGCCATTCAAAAAAACATTTTATGGCCGAATTCTTCTATGAGGATCCTTATCCGATCCAGCGAGACAATACGGAATACAGAAAAATATCTTCCGAATATCTAAGAGTTGAACAATGTGGTGATCGTGAGATCCTTCGTATTGACCCAAAAGCACTTGAAGTTCTTTCGGAAGTAGCGATGAGTGATGTCTCTTTTTATCTGAGAACATCCCACCTAGAAAAACTAAGAAGGATCCTTGATGATCCGGAAGCTACAGATAATGATCGTTTCGTGGCCTATAATCTTCTTCAGAATGCCGTTGTTGCAGCTGAAGGTCAGCTACCAAGCTGTCAGGATACAGGAACTGCGATCGTGATCGGTAAAAAAGGTGAAAGTGTTTTCACCGGAGCTACAGATGCTGAATACCTTTCAAAAGGAATCTTCAATACCTATCAGAATCGAAATCTCCGTTACTCGCAGATCGTTCCATTAAACATGTTTGAAGAAAAGAACTCTGGATCGAACCTACCCGCTCAGATCGATATTTACGCGAAAAAAGGGGCTTCTTACGAATTCCTTTTCCTTGCAAAAGGTGGAGGTTCTGCCAACAAAACTTTCTTATACCAGCAGACAAAATCTTTACTGAACGAGGCGTCTTTGGAGAAGTTTATTCGAGAAAAGATCAAAGATCTTGGTACTGCGGCATGTCCTCCTTATCACTTAGCATTGGTCATTGGAGGTACTTCGGCGGAAGCAACTTTATCTGCTGTGAAAAAA
>Ga0208163_1000357_pt1 | contig 12710 bp, 10 predicted proteins | sample ColrivemetaGS753_FD_187615 | JGI IMG/M metagenome (GOLD analysis project Ga0208163, IMG submission 187615) | Estuarine microbial communities from the Columbia River estuary - Ebb tide non-ETM metaG S.753 (SPAdes) (version 2) | ecosystem: Environmental > Aquatic > Marine > Intertidal zone >...
GAAATGATGCAGATTGACAGTGTTCTACTTTTGTTCTAATTTGTTCTCATCAACATCGCGAGGTTCTAAAATGGAACAGACCAGTCTCCCACCAACTCAAAAGCAACTTTCTTTTGCGCGGACGTTATCGTTGCGCAATCATGTGCCTTTGCCGCAGGAATTGCGGGTGGATCGGCGCAAGTTGAGTGCATGGATTCAAACCCAAGCGCAGGCGCGCCCCCAGCAAAGCGACGGGCGCCCGACCTCGAAACAGGTGGCTTACGCCGAGCGGATCGCGATGATCAAGCGGCGTCAGGTGCCTGACGAGTACTTTAAGGATAAGGATATGTTGTCGCGCTGGATTGATAGTAACAGATAAGGCGTTACTGCGCGGCGGCTTTCCACATCACAGGGGATAGATTCACGATTGTATCGTCAACGCTGACCATGACTTCGCCGTCCTGAATGTTCACTTGCATCCGCATTGAGCGGTTTGCGAGTTTCTCGAGTGCGCTGGTGTCATCTTGTGAAAAGTTCACGACCTGAAGGTTGTTGAACCGCGTGGTGCTATTCTTGATCTTGTCCCACCACGTATCGGAGGTTTTGCCGTAACTATAGACGACGACGGCGTCGGATTTGCCGCAAGATTGTCGCACGACTTTCTCGCTTGGCAGGCCCAATGCGACCCAAAGTTCCAGCTCGCCACTGAGACTTTTCTGCCAAATATCAGGCTCGTCATCTGAGGAAAGACCCTTAGTCATTTCCAATTGTTCGTGGGCGTTCAGCGCAAAAGCAAGCAGGCGCACCATCAGCCGCTCATCGGTCTCGGACGGGTGTTTGGCCACCGTCAGCTTATGGGTCTCGTAATAGTGACGATCCATATCGGAAACGGAGAGCTCTACTTTGTAGATAGTGGCTTTTTGCGCCATAATTTTTCCAGACTTGCGAAGTTAGGGATGCCTAAAGGGTCTGGCGGGTTTGTGAAAGGGGGGATGAGTATTTGTGGGACATGGAAATGGAGCGGCTTTGATCCGATTATCGTCAAGGGAGGCATGCAGTGCGAATGCGCGGACGAAGTTGCTGTTAGTCATTCCACAATGAATACAAAAGCCGTTTCATCTATGTGGAGTTTGGCTTTGTTGTTCTTGCACCATTCCGCCAACTCCGCTTCCAGCACAGGCCAGAGATCCTTCGCCCACTCAGGCGCCGTGTTTATCCAGACCTCTTGAGTTGGGAGACATGCTGAATAAACGCCCATTGGCAGTCCGAGAACAAAAACGCCACCGGGCCCCGTCACAACGAGTTCTTCTTTCCAGCGGGGGCGGAATTGAAAAGTGGATTGTGACCTTGTGCCGAAGAGGGCACCAAACAATTGAGTTAACATGAAGCAAGCGTATAGCGAGCTACTGACAAAACAAAGTTGCCTTTTGGCTCGAAGCGGACTTATGCACTAATTCCGCGAAAGTCCGCTCCGCCACTTTACTCAAGCTCGATCAGCAGGTCTTTGGCGTCGATCTGGCTGCCTGCTTGCACATGCACTGCTTTCACGACGGCGTCCCGTTCGGCGTGGATGCCTGTTTCCATTTTCATCGCTTCGATGGTCAAAAGCAGATCGCCTTCTTTGACCTTTTTGCCAGCCTGCGCCGCGACGGTTGCCACAACGCCCGGCATAGGTGCGCCGATGTGGTTGGCGTTCCCTGCTTCGGCCTTCGGGCGGCTGATGTTGGTCGCTGTGATCGCGCGGTTCATGACGCGGATCGTGCGCGGTTGGCCGTTGAGTTCAAAGAAGACTTTGACCTCGCCGTCCTCGTTGTTTTCCGACACGGCCTGCATGCGGATTTCGAGCGTTTTGCCCGGATCGATCTCGACGCTGATCTCGTCGGCGGGTTTCATGCCGTAGAAGAACGTCTTGGTCGGCAAGGTGCGCACGGGGCCGTAGGTTCGGTGGCGACCCATGTAATCAAGGAAGACCTTGGGGTACATGAGGTAGCCGTTGAGGTCTTCATCATCGACGTTGCGCCCTTCGAGTTGTTTGGAAAGGTCCGCGCGCGTGGCCTCCAGATCGACGGCAGGCAGATGCGCGCCGGGTCGGTCGGTGGTGGCTTTTTCGCCTTTTAGGATCTTCTTTTGGATAGCAGTTGGCCAGCCGCCCGGGGGTTGGCCGAGGCTGCCTTTCATCATGTCGATGACCGAGTCTGGGAAGATCACGTCGATTTTCGGGTCTTCCACCTGCGCACGTGTCAGGTTTTGGGAGACCATCATTAGAGCCATGTCGCCGACGACTTTGGAGGATGGCGTCACCTTGACTATATCGCCGAACATTTGGTTCACGTCGGCGTAGGTCTGTGCGACCTCGTGCCAGCGGTCCTCAAGGCCGAGGCTGCGTGCTTGGGATTTGAGGTTGGTGAACTGGCCGCCCGGCATCTCATGGAGGTAGACCTCGGAGGCGGGGGCTTGCAGGCCAGACTCAAAGGCAGCGTAATGCTCGCGGACCTGCTCGAAGTAGTTCGAGATTTCGCGGATAGCACGCACGTCGAGGCCTGTGTCGCGGTCCGATCCTTTGAGGGATTCCACAATCGAGCCGAGAGTTGGCTGCGATGTGTTGCCCGAGAAGGCGTCCATGGCGGCATCGATCACGTTCACGCCAGCCGCAGAAGCGGCGAGCACGGTTGCGATGGCCGCACCAGAGGTGTCGTGGGTGTGGAAGTGGATGGGTAGATCGGTCTCGGACTTGAGAGCTGTGATGAGGGCGGTGGCTGCGGCGGGTTTGAGCAGGCCAGCCATGTCCTTGAGGCCAAGCACGTGGGCGCCTGCGGCCTCCAATTCTTTCGCCATGCCGACGTAGTATTTCAGGTCGTATTTGGCGCGGGCGGGGTCGAGCATGTCGCCTGTGTAGCAGATCGTGCCTTCGCAGATTTTGCCAGATTCCACGACCGCATCCATCGCGACGCGCATGTTTTCAACCCAGTTGAGGCTGTCGAAGACGCGGAAGACGTCGACGCCAGAGGTCGCCGCTTGGGCCACGAAAAATTGTACGACGTTGTCGGGATAGTTGGTGTAGCCCACGCCGTTGGAGGCGCGCAGCAGCATTTGGGTCATGATGTTGGGCATGCTAGCGCGGATGTCGCGCAGGCGCTGCCACGGGCATTCTTGCAAGAAGCGGTAGGAGACGTCGAATGTCGCACCGCCCCAGCATTCAACCGAGAAGAGGTCTGACATGTTGGCTGCATAAGCGGGGGCCGCGTTGATCATGTCGATGGAGCGCATGCGGGTCGCGAGCAGGGATTGGTGCCCGTCGCGCATGGTGGTGTCGGTGATCAGCAGTTGCTTTTGCGTTTTCATCCAGTCGACGACGGCTTTGGGGCCTTTAGCGTCAAGCAGGGTGCGTGTGCCAGCAGGGTATGCGACCTGCGGTTTGACAGGTGGGCGTGGCAGTTTCGCCTCGGCGTGCGGCTTGGCGCGGCCTTGGGTTTCGGGATGCCCGTTCACGGTGATGTCGGCGATATAGGTCAGGATTTTGGTCGCGCGGTCACGGCGCTTTTTGAAATCCATCAGGCTCGGTGTCTGGTCGATGAATTTGGTGTGATATTCATTGTTTAGAAAGGTCGGATGCTTAAGAAGGTTCTCGACAAAGGCGATGTTGGTGGACACGCCTCGAATACGGAATTCGCGCAGGGCGCGGTCCATGCGGGCGATCGCCATTTCTGGGGTCGGCGCACGTGCGGTCACTTTGGTAAGGAGGGAGTCGTAGTAACGGGTGATGACAGCGCCCGAATAGGCGGTGCCACCGTCAAGGCGAATGCCCGGACCTGTGGCCGAGCGGTACATCTGGATGCGGCCATAGTCGGGAATAAAGTTGTTTTGCGGGTCCTCGGTGGTGACGCGGCATTGCAGGGCGTGGCCGTCAAGTTTGACGTCATATTGCGAGGCGCAGCCTGTGGCCTCCACCAATGATTTGCCCTCGGCGATCAGGATTTGGGCGCGTACGATGTCGATCCCTGTGACCTCTTCTGTCACTGTGTGCTCGACTTGGACGCGCGGGTTGACTTCGATGAAGTAGAATTCGCCTGAGTCCATATCCATCAGGAATTCAACTGTGCCTGCGCATTCATAGTCGACGAATTGGCAGATTTTCTTGCCCAAGTTGCAGAGCTGTTCGCGCTGTGTGCCTGAAAGATAAGGGGCAGGGGCGCGTTCAACGACCTTTTGGTTGCGGCGCTGCACAGAGCAGTCGCGCTCCCAAAGGTGGTAGATTTGGCCGTGGCTGTCGCCGAGGATTTGGACCTCGACGTGACGGGCGCGCACGATCATTTTCTCAAGGAAACCAGCACCATTTCCAAAGGCAGCTTCGGCCTCACGGCGGCCCTCAAGTACTTTTTCGACGAGTTCTTTTTCGGAATTAATGGCACGCATACCGCGACCACCGCCCCCGAACGAGGCTTTGAGCATCAAGGGGTAGCCGACTGCGGCGGCCTGTTTCTTGACCAGCTCCATGTCGTCGCCAAGCACCTCGGTGGCGGGGATTACGGGCACACCAGCCTCGACGGCGACGTCGCGGGCGGAGGCTTTGTCGCCGAGCTTGCGCATTGTCGCAGCTTTTGGGCCGATGAAGGTGATGCCCGCGGCGGTGCAGGCGTCCACGAAGTCAGGGTTTTCTGAGAGCAGGCCGTAGCCCGGATGGATCGCGTCGGCGCCAGACATTTTGGCGACGCGGATGATTTCTTCGATGGAGAGGTAGGCGGCCACGGGGCCGAGGCCCTCGCCGATGCGGTAGGCCTCGTCAGCCTTAAAGCGGTGCAGGCCGAGCTTGTCCTCTTCTGCATAGACCGCCACGGTTTTCTTGCCCATCTCGTTGGCCGCCCGCATGATACGGATCGCGATTTCGCCGCGGTTGGCGATCAGAATTTTCTTGAAGTCGGCCATGGTGCATCCCCTCGTGTTTGCAGTTGCAGCATTGTTAGGCAGAAAATTTCAGAAGGTAAACAGGTAGATTAAAAGTTATGTTAGCGGTAACATAGAGAAAGTGCGGAAATTGATGGCGCTGGCGGGCGATTGTTTTGCTATCATTGCGAAAACTGAGCGATTGTCCTGCGGTTATCGGGGGCTGGCTGCAAGCTGGTTTTTCAAGTCTTTGAGCGTTTTTGCCCCAAGCTGCCCCATATTCGCGATCATATCTTGGCGCAGAATGTCGAGCAGGTGGGCAGGGCCTACGGCACCCAAGGCGCCCAGACTATAGTGGAATGCGCGACCCAACATGACGAAATCTGCACCCGAAGCGATGGCACGAATGACGTCAAGCCCGCCCTCGATCCCGCTGTCCATAATCAGTGGCAGGGAGGTGGCCGCGCGGACCTCTGGCAAGGTCTCGATCGTGGCGAGGCCGCCGTCGAACTGCCGCCCTGCGTGGTTGGAAACCCAGAGCGCGTCGACGCCTTCTTTTTCCAAAGCGGTGGCGTCTTGCGCGCGACTGACCCCTTTGATGATTAGCGGGCCGTCCCAAGCGTCGCGCAGTTTTTGCACATAATCCCAGTCAGGCGAGGTGCGCAGCAGGTAGCCTACGTGCTGCGTTGAGGGCAAAGCGCTTTGTTGACTGGCGTAGCTGTCCATCAACTTCATGCGGGGCATGCCCGTTTTACGGATACCCATAAGCCAAGCGGGACATTGGGCTGCTTGGATCGCGAGGCGCGGTGTAAGCCTTGGCGGTTGTTGCAAGCCGCCGCGTGTTTGCCGTTCGCGGCGCGAGGCCACGGGGACGTCGACGGTCATGACGAGTGTATGAAAGCCTGCGTCTTTTGCGCGTTTGAGCATATCGGCGCGGATGTCGGCGTCGCGCGGGGGGTAGATTTGGAACCAGCCTTGGTCGCCGATGTGGGGCGCCAGATCTTCGGGTGTTTGCGTGGCCACGGTGGAGAGGCCGTAGGGAATGCCTTCTTTGGCTGCGGTTTGGGCGAGGAATGTCTCGGCCTCGGGCCAGATCAGACCTGACATGCCCACGGGGGCAATGCCGATGGGGAGCGGGTAAGTCTTTGATAAGAATGTTGTGGAAAGGTCAGGGGTGAATTCACCGTGGAGGATCGACGGATGGAATAGGACCTTGTCGAGTGCGGTGCGGTTGCGGGCTTGAGTAGCCTCATTGCCTGTTGCGCTGTCGAGGTATTCCCAAACGAAATGCGGAATTCTCCTGCGGGCGCGGGATTTGAGGTCGCAGATGGCTGGATAGCGGTTGTGGAGTGTCATGTTCGGAGGTTAGCGCATGTTTTCGGTAGGTGGGAAGAGAAAGTTTGCGCCTGCGGCGCCGCATGCTGCGTGCGGGGGGGCATAACGCTAATGTTGTCGTGGAGGACACGGCGGAGCCTCCGGCGGGAGTTTAGGAAGACATAGAAAGAAAGGTGGAACGTAAGAAGAACAAGGGTTTTCTATTCCAGCGGATGTGGCTATCTTTGCCCGCATGACTGGATATTCTGAAGATGATGCCTTTGAGGCTGCTGTTCCTTTGAGCCAACGTGCGATGGTTGGCCGTGCTGCTCCGTATTTGGAGGGGTTGAACCCTGCGCAGCGCGAGGCGGTTGAGGCCTTGCAGGGCCCTGTTTTGATGTTGGCGGGCGCGGGCACGGGCAAGACCAAGGCGCTAACCACGCGGATCGGCCATTTGTTGGCCACGGGGACGGCGCGGCCGGATCAGATTTTGGCGGTGACGTTTACCAATAAGGCCGCCCGCGAGATGAAGTTGCGGGTGGGGCGCATGATGGGCGAAGCGGTGGAGGGGATGCCTTGGCTGGGCACGTTCCATTCGGTTTGCGCAAAATTGCTGCGTCGCCATGCGGAATTGGTTGGTTTGAAGTCGACTTTTACGATTTTGGATACCGATGATCAGCAGCGGTTGATGAAGCAGTTGATCCGAGCCGAGGATATTGACGAAAAGCGCTGGCCGCCGCGGATGCTGGCGGGGATCATTGACGGGTGGAAAAACCGTGCGTTGGTGCCTGATGCGGTGCCAGTCGCGGATAGTGGTGCGTTTGATCATAAGGGCATCGAGCTATACGCCGCCTATCAGAGCCGATTGCGTGATCTGAATGCTGTCGATTTTGGCGATATTTTGCTGCACATGGTAACGATTTTCCAGACGCATCAGGATATTTTGGAGCAATATCAGCGCAGGTTTAAGTATATTCTGGTCGACGAATATCAGGATACGAACGTGGCGCAGTATTTGTGGCTGCGGCTTTTGGCGGCGCAACATAAGAATATTTGCTGTGTGGGCGATGATGATCAGTCGATTTACGGCTGGCGCGGGGCCGAGGTGGGCAACATCTTGCGCTTCGAGAAGGATTTTCCGGGGGCTGTTGTTGTCAGGCTTGAGCAGAATTACCGCTCGACGCCGCATATTCTGGCCGCGGCGTCTGGCGTGATTGCGGGCAATAAGGGGCGGCTTGGCAAGACGTTGTTTACGGACCGTGAAGAGGGCGAAAAGGTTCGCTTGATCGGTCATTGGGACGGCGAGGAAGAAGCGCGCTGGATCGGCGAAGAGATCGAGGCGTTGCAGCGCGGTACGCGCGGGCTTGAGAAGGTCGGCCTTGATAGTATGGCGATCTTGGTGCGGGCGTCCCATCAGATGCGTGCCTTTGAGGATCGGTTCCTGACGATTGGCTTGCCATATCGCGTGATTGGTGGGCCGCGGTTTTATGAGCGTTTGGAGATCCGCGATGCGATGGCGTATTTCCGCCTTGCCGTGTCACAGGACGATGATCTGGCGTTTGAGCGGATTGTGAACACGCCGAAACGCGGGCTAGGCGATAAGGCCGTGCAGACCATTCAGCGCACAGCGCGTGAGAATGGTGTGAACCTGATTGAGGGCGCGCGGCTGGTTTGCGAGGGTAAGCTTTTGGGCGGTAAGGGGCTGAAAGAGTTGACCATATTGGTCGAGGGCTTGGACCGCTGGCATTCTCAGGTGATGGCAGAGGCCGACACCCATGTCGAACTGGCTGGCATGATCTTGGATGAGAGCGGCTACACTGGGTTTTGGCAGAACGATAAGACGCCAGAGGCACCGGGGCGGTTGGAGAACATCAAGGAATTGGTGAAGGCTTTGGAGAATTTCGAGAATCTGCAAGGGTTCTTGGAGCACGTCAGCCTGATCATGGATAACGAGACCGAGGAGCAGGGCGAAAAAGTGTCGATCATGACGCTGCACGCGGCCAAGGGGCTTGAGTTTCCTGCGGTGTTTTTGCCCGGTTGGGAGGATGGGTTGTTCCCGTCCCAGCGCTCAATGGATGAAAGCGGGATCAAGGGCCTCGAAGAGGAGCGCCGTTTGGCCTATGTGGGCATCACGCGGGCCGAGGCGCTTTGCACCATTTCCTTTGCCGCGAACCGCAGGGTTTATGGGCAGTGGCAATCGTCCATGCCGTCGCGATTTATTGACGAATTGCCTGAAGGGCATGTCGAGGTGTTGACGCCTCCTGGCCTTTATGGCGGTGGTTTTGGCGCGGCGGGGATGGCGGCGAGCGCTAATCCTGCGGTGCAAGAGGCTTACGGCTCGAATTTGCACGAAAAGGCGTCTGAGGCTGATGTCTATAATTCGCCCGGTTGGCGCAGGTTGCAAAGCCGCAGCCAGCAACGCGGGATTTCGCAGCCAGCGAAGAGTAGTGTCATTGATCTGACGGCCGTGTCGGCATTTACAGAAGGTGACCGCGTGTTTCATCAAAAGTTCGGCTATGGCGAGGTTATGGGCATTGAGGCTGATAAGCTGGTGATCGAGTTTGATCATGCTGGGTCAAAGCATGTTGTGGCGCGCTTTATCGTGGCGGCTGCGGATGCGGATGATGTGCCGTTTTAAGATGAGTATTTGAAGACAAAGCGCGGCGGCGGTGCAGTTGGTCGGTACGCGCCTGAGGAGAATTAAATGAAGATTACGATTGAAGCGGTTGTGAAGGCCCCACTGGCCCGCGTTTGGGAAAGCTGGACGACGCCTGCGGATATTATGGCGTGGAATGCGGCCTCGGATGATTGGCACACGACGGCTTCGACGGTTGATTTGCGCAACGGCGGCGCGTTTTCATCCCGTATGGAGGCCAAGGATGGCGCGATGGGGTTTGATTTTGGCGGGAATTATACGCGGGTGGAGCCGATGTCGCTGATTGAGGCCAGCTTTGGTGATCGTGGCATGACTGTTGAGTTTAGCGAAACGGCCGACGGCGTCCGCGTGCGCGAGACTTTTGACGCCGAAGAGCAGAACTCGGTCGAGATGCAAAAGGCGGGTTGGCAGGCGATCTTGGATAACTTCAAACGTCACACCGAGGCTTAATGGTTCAGCATCGGGTAGAGTGAAACCACGAGCAGCAATGCCATTGTCACGTTAAACATGCGCAGGCGTTTGGCGGTGCCAAGCCAGCGGCGCAGTTGCATGCCCATCCATGCCCAAACGGTGACGGAGGGGAAGTTGACCGCGCAGAAGATCACGGCGACGATGGCTGCCCCGCCGACGACGCCAAATGTGTGGGGCGCGTAGCCGCTGATTGCGGTGATGCCCATGATCCACGCCTTTGGGTTGACCCACTGAAACGCGGCGGCTTGCAGGAAGGTGAAAGGTTTGCCCTCGACTGTTTTTGCCTCTGGCGGTACGGCGTTGGCGATTTTCCATGCGAGCCAAAGCATATAGGCGGAGCCTGCGACCTTAAGGATCGTGTTGAGGATCGGGTAGGCCTCAAACACCCGCAGCAAAACCACACCAATCATAAAGACCATAAACGCATGGCCCAAGCTTACGCCAAGCATATGCGGGACCGTGCGACGCAGGCCGTAGTTGGCCCCAGAGGCCATCAGCATCAGGTTATTGGGCCCCGGTGTGATCGAGGAGGCGAAGGCAAAGCCGAGAAGGCCAATGAAAAGTGCGTATGTCATTCGAGCCGTTATAGTTGCCGCACGGGCCAATGGAAGAGGCCTTAGAAGAATGTTGTGGATGTCAAAAAGCCGGCGAGGCTGAGGCAGCCTGCAATTGAGAGGAAGACATAGGGGAGGGTTCGCATGGGATTGATCCTTAAACTGTCCCTTCTTGTACGGGGCTGTCAGGAATTTCCGGCGGCGGCAGACATAAAAAAACGGTCATGCCCGGGAGGAGGTGGGCATGACCGTTTCTATTAAACAGCGCCCGCTCGCATCTCGGGAGGAGAAGAGGCGGGGCGCTTCCTCACGATCCTTGACGCCCGGGAGGAGGTGGGCAGGGGACCGCGGTGGTATCGGACCTTACCTCGGGAGGGAGGGGCAGGACCGAATTTCGGTGTGGGTGGTGGCGATACCCGGGAGGAGGTGGGTATCGCCGCCTTTCACAGGACCACTTGCACAGGGGAGGCTGGCAGGTGTGGTCCGACTAGATGCGTAATTTCAGGGAGGAGTATACGCATCTAATTCTTAATTAATTGCCGTATGCGGCTTCCAAAGCGATGGATTTGATCGTGGAGCGGGAGATGCCCAGATCAGCAAGGTCGCGGTTGGAGAGCATTTCGAGCTCGTTGACTGTTGTTGTGTAGATCTTGCGCTGGGCGCGTGCTGCTGCGAAATTCTCGCGCAGGGCCGCAAAACGCTGGGAAAGTGTAATGCCGCCGGTGCGTGCTGTGTTTACATATGCCATGTTATATTCTCTTTTCTTACTCGTATCCGATCCGCCGTATTGCGTTTCGTTGTGACTAAGATGGCGGTAACGCTGCACTTGCACAATAGACGTCTCGACAATGCTGCTATGCAGCAATTGCATGGATAAAGCTGACCTAACGTCATAAAATTGTTGGTTAATTCTGTCGGTTGCATTGTCGCCTTGCGTATTTGGTCAAAGATGCGACATGGTGCGGGAAATAAAGGCAATATGCGAACTGGAGTGGATGCGATGGCTGTGACACGTGATGAAATTATGGGCGCTCTGTCGCGACTGACGTTGCCTGACGGCGGCGACTTGGTGAGCCGCGACATGATCCGCGCCTTGGGTGTTGACGGCGGCACGGTGCGATTCGTGATTGAGGCCCCTGATGCGAGCATGGCTGCAAGGATGGAGCCACAGCGCAAAGCGGCCGAAACCGCGATTGCTGCGCTGGCAGGGGTGACGTCTGTTTCTGTTGTGCTGACCGCGCACGGCCCTGCTGCACCAAAGCCTGCGCCGCCGAGCCTTAAGATTGGCGGTCATCCGACACCGCAGGCGGGGCCAACGCGGCCCTCTGGTGTTGACCGCATTTTGGCGATTGGATCGGGCAAGGGCGGCGTCGGGAAATCGACTGTCTCTTCTAACCTTGCTGTTGCTTTGGCGCGTGAAGGTCGCCGCGTTGGCCTGCTCGATGCCGATATCTATGGTCCAAGCCAGCCGCGCATGATGGGTGTGAACAAACGCCCAGCGTCGCCTGACGGCAAAACGATCATTCCGCTCAAGGCGCATGGCGTCACGATGATGTCGATTGGTCTGATGATGGACCCTGATAAGGCGATTGTTTGGCGTGGGCCGATGCTGATGGGCGCGTTGCAGCAGATGCTGGGGCAAGTGGAATGGGGCGAGTTGGACGTGCTGATCGTCGATCTGCCGCCAGGTACAGGGGATGTGCAGCTGACGCTTTGCCAAAAGACCGAGCTGACGGGCGCGATTGTTGTCTCTACCCCGCAGGATGTCGCACTACTTGATGCCCGCAAGGCGATTGATATGTTCAACACGCTCAAAACCCCGGTGCTGGGGCTGATTGAGAATATGTCTACATATATATGTCCCGAATGCGGGAATGAGGCGCATATCTTTGGCCATGGTGGTGTGCGGGATGAAGCGACCAAGATGGGTATACCATTCCTTGGGGCCTTGCCGATCGATCTGGATACGCGGCTTGCGGGTGATGCAGGCAAGCCAATCGCGACAGGCGATAGCGTGATGGCCGCCGCTTATACCACGCTTGCTAAGCGCCTTATCGACGGTGGTATGGCTTAAATGGAGATCAGGCTGGCAAGGGTTGCGGATGCCGATGGTATCTGGACGCTTTTGCAGCCTGTATTTAGGGCGGGCGATACCTATGCGATTGATCCTGAGATCAGCCGTGACGCCGCGCTTGCCTATTGGATGGACCTGCCTGCGGCGGCATATGTGGTCACGCAGGCGGGGGCCATTGTTGGCACCTACTATATAAAGACGAACCAGCAGGGCGGCGGCAACCACGTTTGCAACTGCGGATACATTGTTGGTAATGCCGCGCGCGGGCAGGGCCTTGCCGCGCAGATGTGCGAGGCCAGTCAGGAACAGGCGCTCGCTCTGGGCTATGAGGCTATGCAGTTCAACTTTGTGCTGGCGAGTAATGCGGGCGCTTTGCGGCTTTGGCACCGTTTGGGGTTTGAAACCGTGGGTTTGATCCCCAAAGCGTTCAAACACCCAAGTCTAGGGCTAGTGGCCGCCCACGTCATGTTTAAGTGGCTCCGCGCCACTTAATCGCAATTCTCTGGGAATATATGGAATCAATCGGTCACCGGGTGAAACGGCGTCCGATTCGTACCGATTTTGAGTAAATTCATGGGGTGAGGGCTATGCAAGCGGTAATGTTCTTGTTACGTCCCATTCCGCAGGCGCCTGTGGATAACTTTTTTGGGATTTTCTGGTACACCGCAGGATTCCGAATTTTGGCACAAGATGTAGTTGTCACGTTTGTGTGAGTCACATCATCGGCGAAATATTGCTTGTGGGCAAACTGGGGGTAATAGGGATATCTCGGTGGAAAACT
>Ga0208163_1000394_pt1 | contig 11998 bp, 9 predicted proteins | sample ColrivemetaGS753_FD_187615 | JGI IMG/M metagenome (GOLD analysis project Ga0208163, IMG submission 187615) | Estuarine microbial communities from the Columbia River estuary - Ebb tide non-ETM metaG S.753 (SPAdes) (version 2) | ecosystem: Environmental > Aquatic > Marine > Intertidal zone >...
AATCGCGGGCGAGTTTCGCGACTTTGGACGCATTTGCTGCTGGGTTCAGGATGCGCATGCGCTCAAACGGCGATTGCTCGTCCGCCGCCCACTCCCGTTTGGTCCCCCATGCATCGGGGAAGCCTTGGGGGGCGGATGGCAACAGACGCGTGCCGAAGGGATCTTGCAGCAAAGGTTTTGCGTAGTTCGCTAACGCGCGAAAGGCGTCAGGACCAACATAGAGTTCTTGAAACCCTTCGGGCGCCAGCGTGTAGCCGCCGTCAGCACGTCTGCGGAACGCGAGGCGATTGTCGGCGGCCCCGCCTGCGAAAACCTCTGGCAATGGATCGGTTGCCGCAACCGTCGCCCGCACTGAAAGCTGCGGAATGCTCAGCCCATGTTTGCGCAAGAATAGCTGTGACCAAGCGCCGCCCGCCAACACGACTTCGGGCGCCTTTATCCGCCCTAGTTCAGTCTCAACACCCGTCACTACGCCGCCGCTGATATCAAGCGCGCGCACAGCACAGCTCTCGATAATCGTGACACCGTCTCGCACCGCAGCACGGGCCAAAGCGGGCAAAGCAACCCAAGGTTCGGCCCGCATATCAGACGCCGTCCAAAGTGCGCCCGCCCAAGTGACGCTGGCATTCGGGATCAGATCGGCCGTCTCTTTGGAGGTCAGAACCTTGGTTTCGAGCCCGTGATCCTTCGCATAGGGCAACCAGTTTTCGAAACGCTCAATCCCCTCAACCTTGTCCGCAAGGTATACCACGCCTGTTTGCTTTAGGCCGATATCCTCTGGGATGTCCTTGGCCATCTGCCGCCACATCGCAGCGGCCTCGATCATGATCGGCAGTTCGGCAGGGTCGCGCCCTTGGTTTCGGATCCAACCCCAGTTGCGCGAAGATTGCTCGCCTGCAACGCGGCCCTTTTCCAAGACAACGACCTTTAGCCCCGTCTTGGCCAATTCCCACGCAGCCATCACACCGATGATCCCCGCCCCGATCACGACGACATCGCAAGCCTCTGGCATAGCGGCGCGGTGTTCTTGGGCCTCCATTTGAAACGGAAATATCATTCGGCAAGTGCCTCGACGAGCCGCGCGATAAAGGCCTCACCCTGCTGGAATTGGTCGATCGTGATGAATTCATTCGGCTGATGGGCTTGCGCGATATCACCCGGCCCGCAGACCACGGCAGAATAGCCGCGTTCTTGGAATTGCCCCGCCTCGGTGCCGTAGCTGACCACATGGGTGGCATTGTCGCCTGTTAAGCGCCGTGCGATTTCCTCGGCCTTGCCCATGCTCTCTGGCACAAGCCCTGTGAGTTCGAAATTCTGTGCTGCTGTAATTCCTGCTTCGGGGCGCACCGCTTTCATTTCGGCCTCTAGTTCGGCTACTTTGGCCAACACCCGCGCCTCCCAGACACGCACGTCATCCCCCGGAACAAGGCGGATATTGACGTTGAAGTAGCAGTCTTTGGCGGTGATGTTATTTGCCGTGCCACCGTGGATCGTGCCCACATGAAGGCCTGTATAGGGTGGATCAAATGCAGCGGCTAAGGCGGAAGGTGTCGCGGCGGCTGTCTCGGCGTTCACCTTATTGCACCACTCGATCATCTTGGCGGCCATCATGATCGCACTGACGCCTTGGTAGGCAATCGAGGAATGCACCTCGAAGCCGCGAAAATGCATATCCCAACCGATGCCACCCTTATGGCCTGTCACGACCTGCATCATCGAAGGTTCGCCCACGATCACGGTATCGGCGCGCGGCATGCCGTGGCTGACCATGTGGTCGATCATCGGCGGCGCGCCAAGGCAACCGATTTCCTCGTCATAGGACAGCGCGATTTGCAAAGGGCGCTTGATCCCGCGTTCCAAGGCAAGCGGCACGGCAGATAAGGCCAGTGCGTCAAACCCCTTCATGTCGCAGGTGCCGCGCCCGTAAAGCTTGCCGTCTTTTTCGGTCACTGTGAACGGGTCCGTATCCCACGCCTGCCCTGCAACAGGGACCACATCGGTGTGGCCCGACAGCACAACACCGCCAGCGACCTGAGGCCCGATATGGGCATAGAGCGAGGCCTTCTGCCCTGTGGCATCAGGCACACGGGTTGAGGCCACGCCAAGATCAGCAAGGTAGCTTTCGACAAAATCAATCAGCGCGAGATTGCTTTCGGTGCTCACGGTTGGAAAGGCGATCAGCTTTTCCATCAAGTCTCTGGCGCGTGTCATTTCTTTGGTCCCTCAAGTAATCTCGTTCGCAATCAGCTTGGCGGTATCGTCGGGTAAGCGCAAATAGGAATCAGGTTGCAGCAAAACGAATCCGTGTTACCGTTTGGTCAAATATTGGACCAATCAAAGAATTGGCCGCCTAAAACAACGAATTAGAACCAACGGGGAGGTTCTCTATGCCCAACGGGGCGCTGCCAGTCTTGGACGTTCAAGGCCTTAAAACCGTTTTCAAAACGCGCGGTGGCGAAGTCCACGCCGTGAATGATGTAAGCTTTAATCTTAAAGCGGGCGAGCTATTGGGCGTCGTGGGCGAGAGCGGATCGGGCAAGTCTGTCACGATGATGTCACTGCTTGGTTTGCTGCCAATGCCCCCTGCCGAGATTCGCGCTGGGCGTGTGATGTTTGACGGGCAAGACCTGTTGAAGGTCAGCGCTGAGGAATTACGCAAAGTGCGTGGCGGTAAGATCGGCTTTATCTTCCAAGACCCTATGACCTCGCTCAACCCTGTTTTCACCGTGGGATACCAAATCGCGGAACCCCTGCGCAAACATATGGGCATGTCCAAGAAAGAAGCCGCTGCACGCTCTCAGGAATTGCTCGAACTTGTCGGTATTCCAGACGCGGAACGCCACCTCGACGACTACCCGCACCAGTTTTCGGGCGGCATGCGCCAGCGTGTGATGATCGCGATTGCGCTGGCTTGTGACCCGCAGGTTTTGATCGCCGACGAACCGACAACGGCACTAGACGTGACCATTCAGGCGCAGATTTTGGAGCTGATGCAGGAGTTGCGCGAAAAGCTGGGCATGGCCGTGATATGGATCACCCACGACCTTGGCGTCATCGCGGGCATCGCGGACCGTGTGATGGTGATGTATGGGGGGCAAGTGGTGGAACATGCGCCCGTGCAAGAGCTGTTCAGCAATCCGCAGCACCCCTATACCGCCGCCCTTCTCAAAACGATCCCGTCGATTTCGGGCAAACGTGCGGCACGTCTGACTGTGATTGAAGGCCAGCCACCGCTTGTTGTAGGTGCGCCAACGTCCTGCCCATTCCGTGAACGCTGTGCAAAGGCAATGCCTGTTTGTGCCGTGAAGGTGCCAACGCGTTATGAGATCGGTGCGGGCCACGATACCGCTTGCCTCCTCGCTGATCCGCTGGAGGTCGCCAATGCTGGATAACCCGAAAAAGGCGCTCGTATCCGTGCGCGATGTCAAAATGCACTTCCCCATTCACACAGGGGTGCTGCGTCGCAAGACGGGTGCTGTGAAGGCCGTGGACGGCATCACATTCGACATAATGGAAGGCGAGACACTTGGTCTTGTGGGCGAGAGCGGCTGTGGAAAATCCACGGCGGGCCGTGCTGTACTGCGCCTTTACGACATCACCTCTGGCGAGATCACGATGGATGGGATCGAGATCGGATCGACACCGCAAAGCCAGTTGCGCGAGATGCGCCCGATGATGCAGATGGTGTTCCAAGACCCGCAAGCGTCATTGAACCCGCGCATGACGGTCGAGGCGATTATTCGTGAGCCTTTGGACGAACACACCACCCTGACCGCGCAAGAAAAGCGCGAGAAAGTGGCCGAGTTGATGGATGCCGTGGGCCTGAACCGCGCATTCGCCAAACGCTATCCGCAGGCGTTTTCGGGTGGGCAGCGGCAGCGTATTGGGATCGCCCGCGCCCTTGCCCTAAACCCCAAATTTATCGTCTGCGACGAGCCGATTGCCGCCCTTGATGTGTCGATCCAAGCTCAGGTGGTCAACCTTCTGGAGGACCTGCAAGAGAAGTTCGGCCTGACGTATCTGTTCATCAGTCATGACCTATCCATGGTGCGCCATATCGCGACGCGGGTGGCGGTGATGTATCTGGGCAAAATCGTTGAATTAGCCGAGCGCGAAACGCTGTTTGCCGAACCTTTGCACCCCTATGCCAAGGCGCTGCTGTCTGCCGTGCCTGAACCTGATCCGGCACTTGCCCGCAAGACCGAGCGGATCATTTTGCAAGGCGACGTCCCCTCGCCCTCTAACCCGCCCAAGGGCTGCAATTTCTGCACGCGTTGCCCTGAGGTGATGGATATTTGCCGCGAGGTTGAACCCGAATACCGTGAGGTGAAGCCGCGCCAGTTTGCCGCCTGCCACCTTTACAACGAGACATAAGAATAAACCCCTATCGATGAAACGATGGGACCCGAGGTTAAAAAAAAGAGCACCAACTAGGAGAGTTAAAACATGAAAATGAAAACAGTATTGATGGGCGCAGTCGCCTCTCTTGCTTTTGCCCCAGCGGCAATGGCGGAGCGCGGGTCTGACGGTCAACTCAACATCATCTATTGGCAAGCGCCGTCGATCTTGAACCCATATCTTTCGGGTGGCACCAAGGACCTTGAGTCCGCGTCGATGATTGTCGAACCACTTGCACGTTATAACGAGACTGGCGCGCTTGTGCCTTTCCTCGCCGAAGAAATCCCAACTGTCGGCAACGGCGGCGTGTCCGAGGATCTTACGTCGATCACATGGAAGTTGAAGGCTGGCCTGCTTTGGTCTGACGGCACTCCAGTGACATCCGCAGACGTGGCATTCACCGCTGAATACTGCATGAACCCAGAAGGCGGTTGCGCACAGGCATCCAAGTTTGACGGCGTGCAATCTGTTGAAGCCATCGACGACCTGACAATCAAAGTCACGTTCGATAGCCCTAAGCCAAACCCATATGGCCCCTTCGCAGGCGCGCAGTCCCCGATCATCCAAGCGGCGCAATTTGCTGACTGCCTCGGCGCAAAAGCACCTGAGTGCACAGACGCGAACTTTATGCCAATCGGCACAGGGCCATTTGTCGTCACTGACTTCCGCACGAATGACGTGATCCAGATGGAAGCCAACCAGAACTACCGCGACCCAGCAAAGCCAGCATTCGCAACTGTGACCTTCAAAGGGGGCGGCGACGCAACTGCTGCGGGTCGTGCAGTTATGGAAACGGGCGAGTTTGACTACGCATGGAACATGCAGCTTGCGCCAGACGTGCTTGCAGCCATGGCTGAAGGCGGCGTTGGTACACCAATTTCCGCATTCGGTACACTTGTCGAGCGCATCGAAATGAACCTGACAAACCCATCCCCTGACTTGCCAGAGGGCGAGCGCGCAACAGTTGCGCACCCGCATCCGTTCTTGTCCGACTTTGCAGTGCGTCACGCGCTCTCCATGGCGATTGACCGCAGTTTGCTGGTTGAAGTGGGCTACGGTCAGGCGGGTCGTCCAACCTGTAACCTGGTCCCTGGTCCAGAAATCTATGCTTCCACAGATAACACTGGCTGCTTGACCCAAGACCTCGAAGGCGCAAAGGCGCTTTTGGATGAAGCGGGTTGGGTCGATAGCAATGGTGATGGCATCCGTGACAAAGACGGTGTTGAGCTCAAAATCTTGTTCCAGACATCTACAAACGCTGTGCGTCAGGATTTCCAAGCCCTGATCAAAGATATGTGGAGCCAGATCGGCGTTGAAACAGAACTGCGTAACCTTGATGCGTCCGTGTTCTTTGGTGGTGACCCAGGTTCGCCTGACACGTTCCAGAAGTTCTACGCAGACGTGGAAATGTATGCCAACAACTTCGACGGCACGGACCCGCAAGCCTACCTCGCAGCTTACCGTTGTGGTGGCGAGCCTAAGCCTGACAGCCAGTGGCAGGGTGAGAACATCAACCGTTTCTGCGATCCAGCTTATGACGCGCTGATCGACGAGCTTGGTGCGACTGCTGACATCGACAAGCGTGGCGAATTGGCCCGTAAGATGAACGACATGCTGACCAAAGAAACCATGACCATCGTGCCACTGGTTGACCGTGGTCGTGTATCTGCAAAAGCCAACACACTTGGCGGCGTTGTTCTGAACACTTGGGACTCCGAGCTTTGGAACGTTGCTGACTGGTACCGCGAAAAGTAAGCGGACTATGGGTCAAGACCCATCCTACCACTGACAAATTTGGAGGGCAGGTTTCCCCTGCCCTCCTTCCCCCGCAAAGCACTAAACTAAGGCGCCTTAAACATGCTCACCTTCACACTCCGCAGGTTGCTGATGTCGATCCCGACGCTTTTGTTCATTGCTTTTGTGATCTTCATGCTGCTTGAACTCGCCCCCGGCGATCCGATGTCGCAGATGCCGCTCACGATCCCACCTGAGGTCAAAGAAAAGATGCGTCTCGCACTTGGTTTGGGCGAACCTTGGTGGGTGCGTTTCCCGCTTTGGCTCAAGCAGTTTTTCATCGTGGAGCCGCAGTACTGGTGGGACGCTGCGTTTGGCACCAACTTTGCCGACGGCGCGCAGCGGATTATTTCGTTCCAGTCGCGCTCACCTGTTTTCGACACGATCGCACAGCGTTTGCCGCAAACACTTTGGGTCGTTGGGATGTCCTATATCGTCGGCGTCTTGATCGCGCTGCCAATCGGGATCATCTCGGCCTATAAGCAATATTCGGTCTTTGACCAGACTGGGACTTTCGTCTCGATGATCGGGTTCTCGGTGCCACCGTTCTTTAGCGGCGTGTTGCTCATCGTGATTTTTTCTGTGCAACTCAAGTGGTTACCATCCATATATGACACCACACATGTTGTCACAAACTGGGACACATTCATCTTCCAGCTCAAGCAGATGATCATGCCCGTGATGGTGCTCGCCCTGCAAACCACAGCCCAAGTCAGCCGGTACATGCGCGCCTCGATGCTCGATAACCTCACGCAAGACTACGTCCGCACCGCGCGTGCCAAAGGCATGACCGAAAGCGTTGTGGTGATGAAGCATGTGCTGCGCAATTCTATGATCCCTGTGGTCACGGTGATCGCCTTGGGCATTCCGTCGATCTTTGGCGGGGCGATTATCACCGAGCAGATTTTCAAGGTGAACGGCCTTGGCCAACTGTTGATTATCGCGCTGCAAGGCAATGATATTCCGATGGTGATGACGATCACGTTCCTACTCGCCGTCCTCATCGTTTTGATGAACCTGATTGCCGATATTCTCTACGGCGTGCTTGATCCGAGGATCCGTTATGACTGATGAAACCATGGATATGACCGCCAAGCCCCGCAATCAATGGTGGGACGTTTGGGACCAGTTCAAGACCCATAAAGGCGCTGTTTTTGGCCTTTGCTTCCTGATTTTTATCACATTGTTCTGCCTTATTGGGCCAAGTCTCTGGGGGGTTGATCCAGGCAAGCTGGATATCCGCAACAAAGACATGCGCCCGATTTATACGGCGATTTTTGACAGTGGCGCGAAATACGGCTGGGCACACCCCATGGGCACCGATAATCTTGGTCGCGACATCATGGCCAACATCATGCAAGGTGGGCGTATCAGCCTTGCCGTGGGCTGGACCGCGATGATCTTGGCTCTGGTGATTGGCACCACGGTTGGGGTTTTAGCGGGCTATTTCAAACGGCTAGACGGGATTTTGATGCGCTTCACCGATCTGGTGCTGGCGCTGCCATTGCTTCCGCTCCTGCTGGTGATGATGCTCTTGTTCCGCGACCCGCTACGCGCCGCTTTTGGCCCTGAGCAGGGTATCTTCATCCTGATTGTCACAGGCATCGGCATCACAAGCTGGATGCATACAGCACGCATTGTACGTGGTGATGTGATGGCGATCAAAGAGCGTGAATTCGTGCTTGCTGCCCGCTCCATCGGCACGCCTGCGCGGCGCATGATCACGCGGCATCTGCTGCCCAACGTGCTGTCGCCAATCATGGTTTCAGCAACCCTTGGCCTTGCCACGGCGATCATCACCGAGAGTGCGCTGTCGTTCCTTGGTCTTGGTTTCCCGTCGGATTTCCCGACATGGGGCAAAATCCTGTTTGATAGCGTTGACCGTATGACCGCCTACCCCGAGCGGGTGATTTGGCCCGGTCTGGCAATCTCACTAACCGTTCTGTCCGTGAACTACATCGGCGACGGGTTGCGCGACGCTTTGGACCCACGCATTCGCGGGCTTTAATGCATACGGCGGTGGATCCGCCGTATCATCAACCACACGAGAATAAGCACAATCGGTGTCACGCCAGAGGCGATGTAGACCTTGGAGATACCAAAGGTTTTCTCAATCGGCCCAAGCACATAGAGCGCGAGGCTGACGGCGTAATAGCTGATCGCGACAACCGATAACCCCTCGACGGTTTGCTGCAAACGCAACTGCTGATCCGCGCGTGCGTCCATACTGGTTAGCAAGGATTGGTTCTGCGCTGAGCGTTCCACATCAACCCGCGTGCGCAACAAGTCCCCTGCCCGCAGTGCGCGATCCGAGAGGCTTTTCAACCGTGCTTGGGTTGATTCAACTGTGCGCATCGCAGGGTCAAAACGGCGCATCATGAACTCGCCAAAGGTCTGGCGTCCAAGGAACCGCTCTTCGCGCAGAATGTTGATCCGCTGGTTCACAATCGTCTCATAGGCCCCTGTCGCACCAAAGCGGTAGGCCGTCTGTGCGACGATGTTTTCCAATTCTGCTGATATCGTCAAAAGCTGCTTGAGTGTCTGATCTGGCGCGATCTCATCGTTGTTCAAATCGGCAATCAAATGGCCGACCTGCCCGTCGATCGTCGACATGATCGGCGCAAGTTTTCGCGCGGCAGCGAGGCCAAGCATAGCCATAGACTTGTAAGTTTCAATCTCACAAAGCCGTTGCACGACGCGGCCGATCCGACGCTCACCTGTTTTGGAGCGCGCGAAAACCGCCATGCGCAGATGACCTGCGGGGTCGATCCGAAAATCGCTGGTGATGATCAATTCGTCTTCGAGCACCCGCGAAATGGCAAGGCTTTCAGGCACAAACCAGTCATTGGCTTTGGCGATGATCCCCTCGTCACCGTCGAGCCGCTCGATGCGGATCAACGCGCTTGTCACTCGCGTTCCGGGCGCGGACGACAGCCAGTCTTCAGGGAACATTTGAAAGGTGGACGCTTCAAAGGGTTTCTCTGACGTGCCTTCACCGAAAATCGTATAGGTTACAAATTCGGTGTGACTTTCCCACTTCAAAATGAACTTCCCGATTTGGCCCGAGTAGTGGGTGGCCTCAGGTTGCGGATGTGCGACGCCGTGGCGGTCAAGCAAATTGATCAGATGCGCGAGATCAGCGGCGCGATCACGACCCGCAGGATTTCTTGCGGGCTTCAGCGCGAGAAAAACCGCGCGAGATGGGGCTGCCAGTTTCGGAAATGGGCGCGCGTGCAACTCGTTGGACATTGCATAGCGCAGCGGGTGATCGGTAATCGGGGGCATGGCTGGGCCTTTTCGCGTATAAGTTAGCTGCACCCTAACCGCAAAAATCGCCCTGTAAAGAAAAAATCTTTGTTTTGCAAAGGGTTAGCGGCACACAACGGTATACCGAAAGCCGCTAACCCTTAATTTTGTCTTAAATTACAACGACGGCGAGTGGAGGGAAGCCGTTGAAACAAACCGACGAATATGTCGACGTATATGCGCCTGTGTTGCGAATGATAACGCGGTCGCCTGCGCGAAGCGAGATTGGCAGGAGCATAGGACGCTTTTCATAAAGAACGTCTGCGCTATCGCACGATGGGCCTGCCATGATGCAGGGGCCAACAGGATCGCCGTCGCGCGGTGTCTCGAACTGGTAGCGGATTGCTTCGCCTTCTGTCTCGGCAAGGCCAGAGAAGCGGCCAATGTCGAGGTAAACCCAGCGGTGCATATCGCGGTCAGACTTGCGGGACACAAGCAAAACTTCGGAAACGATCAAGCCTGCCTCGGCGACAAGACCACGGCCTGGCTCTGCCATGATGCGTGGCACTTTGCCAAAGCGGCTGATGATTTGCTCCATCACGGCAGCCGCATATTCTGTCGGTGCCTCGATGGTTTCGCCGTAGAACGCAGGGAAACCGCCGCCAATGTTCAAGAGGGTGAGGTTGTGACCTGCCTTTTTCGCAGTGTGCCAAATCTCGGCCAATGCGTCCAAGGATGGGCCCCACATCGCCGCTTTGCGGGTCTGGGAACCGACGTGGAACGAGAAGCCGATTGGATCAAGACCAAGCGATTTTGCGTAAGACAGCAAACGAATAGCCGTCGCTGAATCGCAGCCGAATTTGCGGGAGAGCGGCCAGTCTGCTTGGGACACTTCCACGATCAGGCGGATGTAAACCTTGGCATTTGGCGCGGACACCGCAATCTTTTCAAGCTCTTGCTCAGCGTCAGCGGAGAAGAGTGTAATCCCCTGCTCATGCGCCCAAGCGATATCGGACGAGCGTTTGACAGTGTTGCCAAAGGACACGTCGTCAGGGTTTGCGCCATGCTTGAGGCAAAGTGCGATTTCAGCCTTGGAGGCCGCATCAAAGTGCGAGCCAAGCTTCACCAGACGCGAGATGATTTCTTCGGCTGGGTTTGCTTTCACCGCATAGTGGATATCAGCGTGGCCAAGACCCGCTTTGAGCGCGTGATACTGCTGCTCGACCAGATCGACGTCCAACACGAGGGTTGGTTTATCAAATGTTGTCGCAGCGCAATAAGCGTCAAGGCGTGTATGTGGATTTGTCGGAAGCGCCTGAGCGCCAGCAGTTTCAACAGTCATCTGTCATCTCCAGTAGACCCGGCCATAGTGTGGTTTACAACCTAACACGAGACCGCTCAGTTCCAAGGGAGAAGTTACCGTCGCTACGTAAACAAGTGATGACTGTCACCGGCCCAGAGGCGCGTGCGTTGGCTTCTATGAATGGCTCATTTAGGCTATTGGCGGATTCGTGCAAGGGGAAATTATGGGCTGTTAAGCGATTTATTTCTTAGAGAAATCGGCTGTCACACTCCGTGCACCAAGCGTGCACCACGCGTGCACCGAAATTGCGGTTTTCTTAGTGTTGCGATGGGATTATCAAGGGGTATGACCCGTCTTATTTTGCTCAATAAACCCTTTGGCGTTTTGTCCCAATTCACAGATGTGAAAAGCCCGACTGCGCGCCCCACGCTCTCTGCCTATGTCGATGTGCCGCAGGTCTATCCTGCGGGGCGTTTGGATCGCGACAGTGAGGGGCTTTTGCTCCTGACCGATGACGGGAAGCTGCAAGCCCAGATTGCCGATCCTGCCCATAAGATGGCCAAGACCTATCTGGTACAGGTCGAGGGTGATCCGAAAGAGGCCGATCTCGCGCCCTTGCGAAAAGGTGTGACGCTTAAGGACGGCCCAACCCACCCTGCGGAGGTGACCCGCATCGACCCGCCTGCCCTGTGGGACCGTGATCCGCCTGTAAGGTTTCGCAAGTCGGTGCCAGATGCTTGGATCAGCATCACGATCCGCGAAGGGCGCAACAGGCAGGTCCGCCGCATGACCGCCCATATCGGATTTCCGACGTTGCGTTTGGTGCGTTGGTCCATTGGCGAATGGTCGCTTGATGGGATCGCATTGGGTGAATGGCGCGACGCTATCTGAGGTAAGGGTTTACGCCAAAGATTTCGATAAATATGGGCAGCTGGTTACCTTGACCATGCGTGACTGTTTCACCGTGAGCGGTATTTCCAATAACCCCATGGATTGCCTGTGCGTCGCTGGAGGCATGGCCCCGCGTCCCGACAAAACCGCCATCGATGCCGCCATCAAGCACATAGATCTCGCCGAGGATGCCGAGTGACCCCGCATAATCCACATACCATTCATTTGGGCGTGTCGTCAGGGTTCCAGCTGTATCCGTGCCAACAACCGAATGCCCTGCCCCAAGCACCACACTGCCTTCAACATCAAAAGGCGTGGCATCGTTGACGCTTAGCTCGCCGACACCTTGCATGTTTGAAATTGCGC
>Ga0208163_1000423_pt1 | contig 11530 bp, 10 predicted proteins | sample ColrivemetaGS753_FD_187615 | JGI IMG/M metagenome (GOLD analysis project Ga0208163, IMG submission 187615) | Estuarine microbial communities from the Columbia River estuary - Ebb tide non-ETM metaG S.753 (SPAdes) (version 2) | ecosystem: Environmental > Aquatic > Marine > Intertidal zone >...
TCCCAGCGCTTTCGATATTACATTTTTCAACACATTTCGAAAAGCATCCTTCGTTTCAGCATCAGCATACGGACCAATACAATTGAATTTCTCAAGATAAGACAAGTCCATTCCGAGTCCAATAACGAACGGAGTAACCTTCACTCCTTTGTCCTTTAATTTTTTCGCGATTACACAAGGGTCGTTATCACATGCTTCGATTCCATCAGTGATGAGAATAATAATATTCTTCGAATTCTGATCAGGGAAGTCACCTGCAGCAGCTTCAAGAGATCTGGCAATTGGCGTCGTTCCTTTTGCCTGAATTGATTTTATGCGGTACTTAATTTTATCATGATTCCCTTGTCCGAAAGGAATTTCCAACTTCGTGTCATTACAATCCTGATACGTTGCTGTTATTGGGGATTGATGACCATATACTCTTAATGCAATTTCAAGATTTGGAATATCCTTGAGACTATCGACTGTTTGAGCAAGTAATTCTTTAGCTGCTTCTAATCTGGTTTGATCCTCCCAATGCGCATTCATACTATTGGAAGCATCAAGAATAAAAAGGATCCGTGTAAGTTGTTCCTGTCCGAAAGTAAATCCGGAAATGAATAACAACCATATTACCAGGATCTTCTTCATTAATAATCTCCTAAAGTTTCTTCCAATTGACCTAACGCCGACGCAAGTTGGTCTGGATTTGGAGCAACTCCGTGCCATTTATGAGTCCCCATCATGAAATCAACCCCTTGTCCCATTTCCGTTTTCATAATGATCACTTTTGGTTTATCATTCCCTACATTTCCCTTCGCCGCAGCCAGTGTTTCTTTCAAACTCTGCATGTTATGTCCATCCATGTTATAAACTTCCCATCCAAAAGCTTGCCATTTAAGCGAAAGGTCTCCCAAAGAGATCACATCCTCTACATCTCCATCAATCTGTCTTCCGTTATAATCAATGGTCGCGATCACATTGTCCACTTTGTGAGCTGCACCATACATTGCAGCCTCCCAGATCTGTCCTTCTTGTAATTCACCATCACCATGAAGACTGTAAACAATCGATTTATCTCCGTTCAACTTTTTAGTTTGAGCCGTTCCAATAGCATTTGAAAGCCCTTGTCCTAGTGAACCGGAAGCCATTCTCACACCTGGTAGTTTTTTATCCGTAGATGGATGTCCTTGTAATCTGCTTGACAACTTTCTAAATGTACCAAGTTCATTTACAGGAAAATACCCTGATCTTGCCAAGACACTGTACCAAACAGGTGAGATATGTCCGTTCGATAAATAAAATACATCTTCTCCCTTCCCTTCCATCGAAAATTTTGACGAATCATGGTTCATAACGTCAAAATACAGAACGGTTAAAAAATCAGCACAACCTAACGAGCCTCCTGGATGTCCGGAATTCACTCCAGCAACCATTCTAACAATATCTCTTCTTACCTGTGATGCTATTTTTTCTAACTGTTGATTTTCCATGCGGGATTTGAATTTTTGTTCTTGCAAAACTAACTTTAATTATTAATTTTAGTGGCCACGGAATTTGAGGTTTTATCCCCAAATGCAACTTTTTATAAACAAAAAAAGTCTTGTATTAAGATTCACTAAAAACACATGAAAAAACTACTTCTTTCTTCCTTATTTCTGATATCGGCATCTTTTGTGTTTAGTCAGAAAATCAATGAAAGAGTCTATTCTTCCTACTCAGAAGATGAACTCGCAACTATTATTTCAGAGCAGCCCGAAATGGTTAGTGTTTTGAATTACGCTGTCGATCATGCATGCTATATTACAAATGCACCGTCAGGAAAATCGACAGATGCTTTTGAAACGATCACCTGGAACTCAGAGGCAATCCCATCGTATGTTGATCTAAAGAAAAAAATTGAAAAGCAAAATCAGTATTTCCTGATTTCAGGAACGAATAAAATGCTTGTGATCAAGTCAGAATGGGTACTGAAGAATGAACTAGAAAATCAACAAAAATGAAAACATTAAAATTTCTCTCTCTACTTTTCACGTTTGTTGGATTAAGTGCAAATGCTCAAATGATCAACATGGGTGATGCTGGTTATCCTCAAAGCAACCCTGCTGATTGTAACACCTTTGGCGTAAGTTCAACCAACTTTCAAGATCAAGGAGGCGGTGGAAACTACACTCCTAACTTCAATGATACAATCGTTTTTTGTCCAGACCTTACAACCGGTACGAAAATGTCGATTACTATGGCAATCAATGCAGGATACACTTGGAACGTTGATGGCTCTGACTTTGTCTATGTGTATGACGGACCGAACACAAGTGCTCCGCTTCTAGGGGTTCATAATTCAGTTACAGACCCAACAGGCTTTACTCATCAGGCAACATGGGATAATCCTAGCGGTTGTTTGACAGTTGTTTTCATAACTGATGGAGCCAATGAAGGCACAGGTTGGCTAGGAAACGTGCAATGTGGCAATCAGTTTCAGCCTTTTGAGCCTCATCTCGAAGCTTATGTAAACGGTGTAGGACCCGATGTCATAAACCCAGCCGATACAGGTTATGTTGATATCTGTTTTGGAGATAGCATCATGTTCATTGCTAAACCGAATTTCCCATATTCTTTGGAAACAACGGGTTACGGTTATTCTCAAGATGTGAATTCGACAATCGATTTTGAATGGTACATCACAGACGGAAATACTTACCCGAACAACGATACGATCTGGTTCACTCCACCGGCAAGAGCTGGATATCTTGTTGACCTGAAAATGACTGATATTTTCCCACAAAATGAGAGAGTAAGATGTAAAGTCAGAGTTTCACAGCTTCCAATTTTTGCAGGAACAGGACCAATCGATCCAATCATTTGTTTAGGAGAACAAACCGAACTACTAGGTGGTGTAACTGCGACTGATACGGTAGGAGTTGCTGTACCTCCTGGCACTTTCAATTTAGGTGGAAATTTTGCTGGATTGACTTACTTGCCTGATGGTTCAGGTCAGCAATATCAGGCCCCAATTGTCATTGGAGGATTCCCTTCAGGTGCTGCAATTACTAATGCTCAGGATCTTAATCAGGTTTGTATCACCATGGAACACTCTTATTTAGGTGACTTGGAGATCTGGTTACAATGTCCATCTGGTCAGATTGTACCTCTAGTGAACTCTTATAGTCCGGGTAATATACCTGGGGGAACAAGTGGAGGGGGTACTTATCTTGGTCATCCTATCGATGATTCAGGAGGTGGTGGCCCTGGAGTAGGTTGGGAATATTGTTTCAGTTCTGTATTCAATACAATTGGTTCTATGACAGCTAACTTAGGAAATACCGTTCCAGTAACGTCACAACCTCCTCTCTCAGCTGGAAATTCAATTGATCCTTCGGATGTTTACGCACCGGAAACAACATTTGCCAATTTCAATGGATGTCCGGTTAACGGAACATGGACGATCTATGTTCAGGATAACTTAGGAATTGACGATGGTTATATTTTCGAATGGGGATTATATTTTGATGCCTCATTTTTCCCAGGAATGGGTAGCTACCAGAACTTTATTGTGAATGATTTCTGGAGCAATGATCCTACGATCATTTCAGGACAAGCAGATACAGCAATTGTAGTACAACCTAACGTATCGGGCAATTATTCATACACATTCAATGTAGTAGACAATTTTGGCTGTCCATATGATACAACTGTGACATTACTGGTACAACCATTACCTGAAATCTTTGGTGACACTACCGTTTGTGGCACTACATTCCAGGTTTCAGGAACTACTTCAGTAGCTGGTGGTGTTTGGACATCTCCGGATGCAGAGATTTCTTTCTCTAATGCGAACAGTGATAATCCATTGGTTACTACCTCAACTACAGGTCAGTATACAGTAACTTACACGGATACCGAATGTAATACGGCCGTCTCTTCGGATATTTTCTTCCCACCACCAGTTTCGGTGACTGTTCTGGATACGTCCGTTTGTATTGGAGCTCCTTTAACGATAACTGCCGGAACTCAAAATACGAGTACAATCACCTGGAGTAATGGTGCAACCGGCCAAAGTATTTCTGTCGCACCGACGGATCCAGTTCAAAACTACATCGTTACTGCGTCCAACTTGTGTTATACAATGAGTGACACAGCTACTGTTTCTACTTTCATTTGTGATATTGAGGCACCAAACGTAATGGTACTTTCATCACAAGCTGGAAACAATACATTCTTTGTACAATATCAGGGAATCGCTGAATTCCAGTGTAACATCATTAATCGATGGGGAAATCCAATCTATGAATACACTGATCCGGCGGAACATTGGGACGGTAAAACCATGAACGGTGATCTTGTTGATGAAGGAACATACTTCTATATTATCAAAGCCAAATTCGCAAGTGGTGAAGAAGTCACCAAACATGGATTTGTGCAGGTGATCTATTAAAAAATTAAGCGGTTTTCGGACCGCTTTTTTTTGAATGTAATTTTATCAGGACCTATACGTTAATTTTGTAGCATGAAGGAGATCAAAAAAGTTGGAGTAAATGGTTTCGGAAGGATAGGTAGGTATTTTACGCGTCTCGCTATTCTTTCTGAAAAAATTGATGTAGCTGTAGTTAACGACATTACTGACATTAAAACATTAGCCCACCTTTTAAAATATGATTCCATTCATGGAATATTCCCAATTCAATTTTCGATTGAAGAAGATCATCTGGTATTTGAAAATGGAAAAAGAATTCGTTTCACTTGCCACAGGGATCCAGAATTGATCCCATGGGGAGAAGAAAAGGTAGAAACGGTGATTGAATCAACAGGATTATTCCTCACCAAACATCAAGCTGAGAAACATATCCATGGAGGAGCAAAAAAGGTAATCATATCCGCACCTGCTAAGGATGAAGATATTCCAACGGTTGTTTTAGGTGTAAATGAGCAGATTCTTGATAGTAATCCAACGATCATTTCAAATGCTTCTTGCACTACAAACAATGCTGCACCAATGGTAATGGTTATGGAAAAGATCTGTGAGATCGAAAGTGCATATATCACTACCATCCACAGCTTTACATCCGATCAAAGACTTCACGACGCCCCTCACAAAGACTTGAGAAGAGCTCGTGCTGCAACTCAATCAATCGTACCAACAACAACAGGTGCTGCGAAAGCTATTACCAAGATCTTTCCTGATCTGGAAAATAAAATTGGAGGATGCGGGGTTCGGGTACCAGTTCCCGATGGTTCATTCACAGATCTGACTATGGTGGTTAAAAATCCACCTACTGTAGAACAGATCAATATGGCTATGAAAGAGGCTTCAGAAACGTATTTAAAAGGAATTCTTGCCTACACTGAGGATCCAATCGTTTCAGTAGATGTATTGGGAAATCCTAACTCCTGCCTTTTCGATGCCGATCTTACAAGCGTGATCAATAACATGGTTAAAGTTGTCGGATGGTATGATAACGAATCAGGTTATTCCAACAGGCTGACTGAGTTAGTATTGAAGTTCTAAGGCTTCTTAAAAACCCAACTTTTCGGATACTTTTCATTGTTACTACCGGCCGCAGACATTGCTTCGTTTCTTGTTGAATAAGATGCGAGACTCACTAAATACATTCCTCCAACATTCCCAATCACTGTTGCTGAATAACCTTCACCCTCAAGCTTAGACTTAAAACGATTTGCATTCGCTTCCTCTCCAAAGGAACCAACGATCACATGAAAAGGCAAACTACTTTCTCCCGATTGCATTTTCTTAGGCATCGGCTTAGAAACCTTCTTTACCTCAGGTTTTGAAACAACTTCTTTCACCTCGTCCTCAACTATTTCCTCCTCTTCTTCCTGAATCAATACCTCTTCTTTAAATTCATTTACGGTTTCAACTGATTCAACAGGATCATTTTCAGGCTCAGGCTCCACTACTTTTGCCTCAGTTTTAACAGATGGCTCAGATGACAAGAAGGGTAAATGAGATTTAACATCATTGTAAAAAATTGCAATGGTAGTTAGACCTCCAATAACGATCACAAAAAAGGTGATCATGGCATAAAACAAAGGACTCTTCCGTTTTTTGTCTTTTTGAGCTTTTTCGATTATGGGTTTTTTCGGTATGTCTGGCTTAGTAGCATTGATCGGCGGAACATCCAGATCATCTTCCCATTGCTGTTTTTCAGTATAAACGGATTCAACTTCATCTTGAATCTCTTCTTTCTTTTCAGGCTCCTCCTCTTGTGTTGTTTCAACCTCCTCTGGTTGGCTATCAGCTGTCAGGACCTCCGTGTCTGATTGAACTTCTTCAATTTTCTCTTCCTCAATTTGGACCTCGATCTGTTCCTCAATTTTATCCGAAATTTCATTTGGAACTGAATTTTCAGAAATAGGTTGTTCAGCAACAACTTCACTCACCACTTCAGAAGTACCAATCCACTTTTCAAAGACGGTATCCCCAGACCCATCCTTTTTGAATGTTCCAAATTGATACATGTCGTAGGAATCACCAACATTCAATTTAGCTTCAATTTCTCTCACATATTTAGCAATAAGATTTCTCGCCTCGTTTTCTTCCCATCCTTCACGTTGAGCAATATAATTGACAAGAGTTCCATCATCATGTTTCAAAAAAGGCATGAACATTACTTCTTCCTTAATCGTTAATGTTAACGCGCCCAAACCGGGAATAATAATGGTATTCTGTTCTTTTAATATTTCGATCAAATACTTATCCATAGAAGATAATTTGAGTTTATATCAACCATTTAAAATAGTTCGTTGAATGCAAATGTGTCCTTTAATCGAACTCCTTTTTCTGTCATTTGAAGTGTACAACATTCATTTACGCTATCGTGCTCCAGGAACAAAACAAATTCCTCTTCAACGGCTCTAGTTAAAAACTTTGCTTTCTCCTCCAAAGTGATCAAAGGTCTTGTGTCATAACCCATCACATAAGGCAATGGAATATGCCCTGTGCTCGGCAAAAGGTCTGCCATGAACACGATAGTTCTCCCTTTGTATCTGATGTGCGGGATCATCATGCTATCGGTATGTCCATCCACAAATAATACATCCAGATTATTAAAAACATCTCGCGTAAAATCTCCTTCGCGATCAATAAATTTCAATTGACCACTTTCCTGGATCGGAAGGATATTTTCCGTTAAAAATGAAGCTTTTTCTCTTGGATTTGGATTGGTTGCCCACTCCCAGTGATTTTCATTGCTCCAGAAAGTTGCATTTTTAAATACCGGACGATACCCATCTTTTTGAGTATTCCATTCGATCGAACCTCCACAATGATCGAAATGCAAGTGAGTTAAAAACACATCCGTGATATCGTCCATCGAGAAACCTAGCTTATTGAGATTCCCTTTTAAAGAATCATTTCCGTGCATGTAATAATGAGAAAAAAACTTTTCGCTTTGTTTATCTCCGATTCCTGTATCGATCAGCATCAAACGGTCACCATCTTCAATCAAAAGTAATCTCATTGCCCATGAGCACATGTTGTTTTCATCTGCAGGATTTGTCTTTTGCCAGATCGTTTTCGGCACAACACCAAACATGGCTCCCCCATCCAATTTAAAATTTCCTGAGTTCAGCGGATAAACTTTCATACGTTTCCTTTTGTCGAGCGATTAATTTCTAGAAGAAAGGTACATGAATATGATCCCTGTCAACGACAATATCAATCCAAACAACTTTCCTCTTGTAAGTGATTCTTTAAAGATAAGAAATCCAACTATAGCTGAGAGAATAACGATTCCCACATTATTGATCGCCACAACTGTAGAATCTTCCCAGGGAAGAATGCTATATGAATGGATCAATAAATAGATCGAAAAATAATTGGGAATCCCTAACACTACTCCAGCAATGATATTCTTCCATTGAAATGATGCTTTCTTTCGAATGATCTGGGTAATCAGAATGAGACTTCCTATTATCCCGGCCATACCGAAGCCGAATGCAGAAAACAGAGACGTGGTCAACTGACCCAATTCAAATTTCTGAACATAGTTCAACAAAAAATCAAGTATTCCGCTTCCAATAAACAGAAGAATCAACATCCATCTGGCCGAATTTTCATTTTTCACTTCCTCTTTCGAGGAAGTCACCAGAACAACTCCCGTAAATGCCGCTAGAATTCCGGAAATTTTCATCCATCCAAAACTTTCTTTATACCACAGGATCATGATCAACATGGTCATGGCCATACTCATTTTAACAGCAGTAGATGTGATCGCCACACCATTCCTCTGGGAACTGATGCCCATCACAATGAACAATGAGATAAACAGGAAAGCACATAGTACGGCATAAGCTATCCAGCTTCCTGATCCGTAAGATGCAGGAGTCCATTGATCTCCATAGAGTATGATTCCGCAGGAAAAAGCCGTGAAATAATTAAATACAATTGCCTGAAAAGTATCTATCCCAAACTTTGGAAAAAGTTTAAATATGATAAAGATCACACTCGATGATAGTATGGCGAAAAGAAGAGTGATCATGCTTTATAAATAAATACTTGATCCTTACCAAAGGAAAAACTATGCTGTGGAATGCCCTTCACAATTGGAGCTTCTAATCCTTTTGATAATTCACTATTTCCAACAAGTACTCTAATTTCATCATAAAGACCCGAATCAATAAATTGCTGAAGAGTAGCTCTGCCACCTTCAACGAATACTGATTGAATATTCTGATCCCATAACCTACCCAAAATTGACAATATGGAAAGGTCCTCTGTTTTTAAATACTTCACATTTCCAATTTTCCCTTCTTTCATTCGATTCAAAACAATGCTCTCTGCATCTTTTGAGAAGACCTTGTGTTCTAATGAAACTTCACAGTTTGGATCAATAATTACACGAACTGGATTTTTCCCGGAAATCGCCCTTACCGTTAATTCAGGGTCATCATTTAAAATGGTTTTTTTTCCAACTAATATAGCCTGCTCCTCAGCTCTCCATTTGTGCACGAGTACTTTTGTTTCTGGCGATGTGATCCAGAATATACCTTTCTCACCATTTGACCTGTCCTGGTCTATAAAACCATTTTTTGTCTGCGCCCATTTTAAAATAACATAAGGCCTTTTTTTCTCATGAAAAGTAAAGAATCTCTTGTTTAGCTCTCTGGCTTCTTTTTCAAGAATACCGGTTTCAACGTTGATACCATTCTTTTTTAGATGATCAATTCCCTTACCCGCAACTTCCGAATACGTATCCAAAGTAGCTATGATCACTTCTTTTACTTTATGATGAACCAACAGATCAGAACACGGTGGTGTTTTTCCATGATGGGCACATGGCTCAAGACTAACAAAAACTGTACTTTGCGGTAGAAGAGTCTTATCCGACACACTTTCTATTGCATTGACTTCGGCATGTGGCCCTCCAAATTCTTTATGGTACCCTTCTCCGATGATCTTACCAGCGTGAACGATCACACAACCCACCATAGGATTTGGCGCAACTGATCCATTTCCCATCAATGCGAGATCCAGGCATCGTTGCATAAAACTGATCTTTTCCTTTTCGGTTAATCCCATTTCTACTTTCAAATGTACACAGAACCATTCTATTGCCTTGATGAATTCTATCTAAAATTCTATTTTAGCAACCATGACGAAGATGACCAACGCCGAAAAAGCAAAACACCTGTTCAGTCTCCCTGTAATTGTGGCTGCTTTGGGCTATTTTGTGGATATCTATGACCTACTACTTTTCGGTATTGTACGATTACCCAGTTTGGAAAGTATGGGACTGGATGTAGATACCTACGGCACTATGATCCTGAACTGGGAAAAAACCGGATTATTGATCGGGGGAATTCTTTGGGGTGTCTTCGGAGATAAAAAAGGTCGCCTTTCTGTGTTATTCGGTTCAATACTGGTCTATTCTCTTGCCAATATCGCCTGTGGATTATTGCCCAGTGTGGAATTCATGGACAAGGCATCAGCATACGCATTGTTTCGTTTTATTGCAGGAATTGGTTTAGCCGGAGAGCTTGGCGCGGGGATTACTCTGGTTTCTGAATCCTTACCCAAAGAATTGAGAGCGATCGGAACCTCTCTTGTTGCCGGATTTGGTCTTTTTGGAGCTGTCGTGGCTAACTTCACTGTAGAACTGGCCAGCGACTGGACCATCTCTTATTTCATTGGAGGAGGACTCGGATTAATGCTCTTGTTGCTTAGAGTTGGCGTACTTGAATCCGGAATATACAAAGACATTCAACAAGACGCATCCGTCAAAAAGGGGAACTTTTTATCCTTCTTCACGAACTGGGATCGCTTTGTGAGATACATCAAATGTATTGCGATCGGAATTCCGACCTGGTTCTGTATAGGAATCCTGGCGGTGCTTGGAAATCAATTTGGACCGGCATTGGGTATTGTAGGGGATATTGAACCCGGCAAAGCCATCATGTGGGCTTATATTGGGATCTCTGTGGGGGATTTCGCAAGTGGTTTCATTAGTCATTATCTGAAATCTAGGAAGAAAGCCATCTTTTATATGATGTTATTCACGATTGTCGGCGTCGTTCTGATGCTTTCAGGTGGTGCCAAAACAGTAGGAATGTATTATTTCTATTGTGTGTGGCTTGGACTAGGAACCGGTTATTGGGCAATGTTCGTGACGATTGGAGCAGAACAATTTGGTACAAATATCAGATCAACAGCAGCGACAACTATACCGAATATGGTTCGTGGAACCTTAGTTTTGATGATCCTGATGTTTAACTATTTTAAACCGAGTACAGGAGTATTATGGTCGGCAGTGATCGTCGGTGTAATTGCTTTTGCAGTTGGCATCTATTCCACTTTGACCATACCAGAAACACATGACAGGGATCTTGATTTTATCGAGGAATGATCAATCCCGTTCCCAGATCCTTTCTCTGGTTCCTTCATGTCTGATCTGCCTCCATCCTTTTTGCCTTGCTTCCCGGATCAACCGTCTGCGAAGGATTTTGGGGTAGAACACTTTTCTCCAGATCCTCGATTTTGATTCCTTTTCAAGGACATCGATTTCGGAAAGAACATGATAGGTAGAGGAACCACATCTGAATCCAAAGAACGCATAATCATATGGTGTTTCCTGAACAAATCGTTCACAAATACTATCGTACTTTGCTCTCTGCTTTTTAGTGATTGGGATCTTTATTACCAGCGTTTTAACACTATCTACATTCTCGTCCATGATCTTGTTGAATTCACGATCTGACTGGAACGCATACTTTCCATTCGGTCTTTTTTTGTTTTGAAAAATATGGACTTTCCCCTCGTAGAAAAAACTTAAGAATGAAGTGTCATTATACCTCAAGCCAACATGCCCTCCAAGCATCCCTCCGAACCATGGCTTTTGTTTTTTACGAAATTCAGGTTTTGGTTTAGACCCATATAAAAATCGGACATGAAGAGTATCCATTTGAGCATTCACCTGAGAAAAGCTCAAAATCATTGCAAGCATCAAGAATATTTTCATGACCCTTAAGATAAAAAAAGCCGCCAAAAAGGCAGCTTTTTCTTATTAAAAAATTGTTAATTAGTGTGCACTCAAGT
>Ga0208163_1000455_pt1 | contig 10870 bp, 10 predicted proteins | sample ColrivemetaGS753_FD_187615 | JGI IMG/M metagenome (GOLD analysis project Ga0208163, IMG submission 187615) | Estuarine microbial communities from the Columbia River estuary - Ebb tide non-ETM metaG S.753 (SPAdes) (version 2) | ecosystem: Environmental > Aquatic > Marine > Intertidal zone >...
ATGGCTTGCCGCTTTTGGGGGATTGAGGGGCCAATTGCGCGGGTCTGTACGATGGACGAGTGCAGATAGAGGTTATGCGGCATGACCGTCGCGCCAATGATTCCAAGCGCGAGGTAGAGCATGGTAGGGTCACCAAGCACGGACTTTTGCGGAATGAACCCGCGCATCACATCGCCCCAAACTGGATCAGAATATGCAATTTCAACGATGAAACAGGCCGTAATCACGAGGGTGAGAGTGATGACCACTGCCTCTAATCTGCGGAAACCTTTGCCTTGCAGCCAGAGGATCAGGAACACGTCGAGCGCTGTAAGGACTACGCCCAAGGGCAGGGGCATGTTGAATAGCAGGTTGAGCGCGATGGCGGTGCCGATGACCTCGGCTAAGTCCGTGGCGATAATCGCCGTCTCAGCCATCAGCCAGAGGAATATTCGCGCCGGTTTGCCGAATTGTTCGTAACAGAATTGCGCGAGATCGCGCCCGCCAGCGATTCCCATACGCACGGCGAGGGCCTGTAGCAAGACCGCCATGATGTTGGAGAGCAGCACGACGGAGAGAAGCGTGTAGCCAAATGCAGAGCCGCCCGCGATGGCCGTCGCCCAGTTGCCGGGGTCCATGTAGCCAACTGCGACGAGGAAGCCTGGGCCTGCAAAGGCAAGCATGCGGCGTAGAACCGTGGTTTGCCCTGTGCGGATGGTGCCGTGCACCTCTGGCAATGACAGGTGGTCGCGCTTGGAATTGAGGGGCGGCATGAAAGGGCAACTCAAATGAGGTCTATATGCGAATGATTATCAATTGCGCAAATGAACCGCAAGCGCTCAAAGTGAGGTGAGGGAGGTCGCGAGATCGCCGTAGCCTGTGAAGCGATATTCATATGCGAGGCCAAGGCGGGCGGCGCAGTCTTTTGCTTTTGCTTCGAGTTTGGGGTCTTTGGTTTGGGCTTGGTAGACGAGCTTTTCGTAGTTCCCGAAATACATATTGCGCAGGGCGGGGTGTTTGCCCAAGCCCAACGGTTCCCAGACGAAGGCATCGAATTGGCGCACGAGAAAGTCGGTGAGGTAAAAGGCTGTCATTTCATCGCGCGCGGCGAATGCATCGTTTCCTTCAAAGAATGAATAGCAATGTGGGCCTTTAACCATTTCAATGCCGAGGTCTTTGCATTTGACATCAAGCAGTCCGCCTGTGCCGCAATCGGCATAAACGACGAAAATCTTGTCGTAGTCAGCGCGGTGTTTGGCGACGAGTTCCTCAATCGCAGGGATAATCCGCTCTGGATGGTTGTGGTAAATCGCAGGTAGGCATTGCAGATCGAGGTGGTTTAACCCATTGCTTTCTTTGACCGCAAGGATTTCACGCGCAAGTGCGCCGCAAGCCAAAAGCAAAACGCGCCCACCGGTCACGGCGGCGAAGCCTTCGGTTGTGAGCGTCGCATCTGCGGGCAGGTTTGTCATTTACTTGCCACCATGCGCACCAGAAACGCGACGCCAAGGCCGACGGCAATCCAGCGCGGATTGGCAAGGTCCGTGCCCATCATGGCCCAGACGGTCAAGGCTGCGGCACCGATGACGGCGGCAAGGATATACATCAGTCGCGAGAGGGGCATGGGTGATCTCCTTTCACCCACGATGGGATGGATGCCGCCAAAAGAAAAGGCCCCGCAGAGTTACTGCGAGGCCTTTGTTTTAATTTGGGTCGTTTAAGCAGAAGCGGCTTGGTTATGCTTGCGTGCCATAAAGGTCTTAGCCGTTTCGACGGCCACAGCCGCGTCACGGCAGTATGCGTCTGCACCAATGGCCTTGCCGAATTCTTCGTTCAGCGGCGCACCACCTACCAGAACGATGTAATCTTCGCGCATACCTTTTTCGACCAGCGTATCAATCACGACCTTCATGTAAGGCATTGTGGTGGTCAGAAGGGCGGACATGCCAAGGATATCAGGGCCTTCGGTTGCAATCGCATCAAGGTATTTCTCGACGGAGTTGTTGATGCCAAGGTCAACGACCTCAAAACCAGCGCCTTCCATCATCATGCCAACAAGGTTCTTACCGATGTCGTGAATGTCGCCTTTAACGGTGCCGATAACCATCTTGCCGACGCGCGGTGCGCCAGTTTCAGCGAGCAGTGGCTTGAGGATGGCCATGCCACCCTTCATCGCGTTTGCGGCCAAAAGAACCTCTGGCACAAACAAGATACCGTCGCGGAAGTCGGCGCCAACGATGGTCATACCGCCCACAAGCGCCTTGGTTAGAACGTCGTAAGGTGCCCATTTGCGTTCGATCAGGATGTTTACACCCTCTTCGATTTCTTCTCTCATACCGTCGTAAAGGTCGTCGAACATCTGCGAGACGAGATCTTCGTCATTGAGTTCGGAGAGGATGATATCTTCGTCGTCGGACATTAGGGAAACCTCCAAGGCGTTTAGCGTTACGCGTTTATTTAACTCTGTAATGCGCTGGAAAGGAATACGAGACACAACTATTCGCGACATTTGTTCTCGCGTCACCGACCAAGGCTTGCGACTGTTCTCGTTATGTTCCAGTATGGCGGCATGTCGCAGTTAATTGATCAGTCTCAACTACGAATTAATGGGCGCGGAGCGACCACGAACCCTGCTGTTCGCTTTGATCAAATGACCACGGAATCGGTTGATGATGGTTGGGCGAGGGATGCGGAATTGCCGGTCTTGCGCACGAAGGTCAGTATCGAGGTGCCGCGCCGTGTGATTAGCAAGAATTCATCGCCAGATTTGTCGTTTGATCGCACGATTAATCCTTATCGTGGCTGCGAGCATGGCTGCATCTATTGTTATGCGCGGCCAAGCCATGCGTATTTGGGCATGTCGCCCGGTTTGGATTTTGAGACCAAGTTGATTGCGCGGCCTGATGCGCCTGCGATTCTTGAAAAGGAGTTACGCAATCCGCGCTATGTCCCTGCGATGATTGCGATTGGATCGAATACCGATCCCTACCAACCGATTGAAAAAGAACATCAAATCATGCGTGGTATTCTGGAGGTGCTGGCGCGGTTTAATCATCCTGTAGCGATTATCACCAAGGGGGCGATGATTGAACGAGACATGGATATCCTGGGACCGATGGCCGCCAAGGGGCTTGTCCGTGTTGGCATGTCGATCACGACGCTGGATAACAAGACATCGCGGGCGATGGAGCCGCGTGTGCCGCTGCCTGCGCGTCGTTTGTTGACCATTCGAAGGCTGACTGACGCTAGTATACCCGTACGGGTGATGGTGTCGCCTGTGGTGCCTGCGTTGACCGATCATGAGTTGGAGGCGATTCTCGCAGCGGCGAAAGAGGCGGGGGCTGTTGCGGCGTCGTCGATTGTTTTGCGCCTGCCGCGTGAGGTGTCGGTTTTGTTTCAGGATTGGTTGACCGAGGCGTTTCCAGATCGTGCTGCACGGGTCATGGCGCGGGTGCGCGAATTGCACGGCGGGCAGGATTACGACCCCGCTTTCGGGACGCGGATGACGGGCCAAGGAAAATGGGCGGATTTGATGCGGCAGCGGTTCCAGCTTGCGACGCGGCGGTTAGAATTGGACCGCAAGCTGCCAGCGTTGCGGTCCGATCTGTTCAAGGTGCCGCCACAAGCGGGCGACCAGTTAAGTTTGTTTTAAGTCCGCGGTGCGCGGCGGCCACGACGGGGTGATGCCGCTGGACCTGCACCATCTGTGCCGTCGGATTCAGATGAAAACCCACCCATTTCCTCGGCGATTTGCTCCAGAGACGGGCGTGGGCCTGCCTCGGATGCTTCCAAAGCGGCGCGCATCGCGACAAGGTGCTCTGGCATCGTGCCACAGCAACCGCCGATGATTTTCGCACCTGCATGACGGGCCAGCACGGCGTATTTCGCCATCAATTCAGGCGTGCCATCATAATGGATGTGCCCGTCGTGGTATTTCGGAATGCCCGCGTTACCCTTTGAAATCAAAACAGATTTATCGTCGACTTCTGACATTGCGAGGATCGTGCGCAACAGGTCAGACGCGCCCACGCCGCAGTTGGCACCGTAACCAATTGGCTGGTGCGCAAGCTTGGCAACCATTTTGGCCATGTCTTTGGACGTCAGACCCATCATGGTGCGGCCTGCGGTGTCAAAGCTCATCGTGCCACACCAGTCCATGCCCGCGAGTGCAAAGGCCTCGGCGGCGGCTGCGAATTCTTCTGGGGCAGAGATTGTCTCGACCCAAAGCACATCAACGCCGCCAGCTTTCAGGCCTTCGGCTTGCTCATGGAACATCTCGACCGCGATTTCGTGGGTGAGGGTGCCCATAGGGGACATGATTTCACCTGTCGGGCCTACGGAACCAGCCACAAACACAGGGCGGCCAGCGGCGTCGGCCACATCGCGACCGATAGAGGCGCCGATGCGGTTCAGCTCGTGCACTTGATCCACTGCGTTATGCAGTTTCAGTCGGGACGCGTTGCCGCCGAATGTGTTGGTCAGGAATATATCAGAGCCCGCATCAACCGCACTTTGATAAAGTTTGGTAATGTTTTCAGGCTGCTGCACATTCCACATCTCTGGTGCTTCACCAGCCTCAAGGCCCATATTGAACAGGTTGGTCCCTGTCGCGCCATCGGCCAGAAGCCAGTCGCGGGTGTCGAGGAGTGTGCGCAAAGCATTGGTCATGGGGGGGCGTCCTTAAAAATGGATGTTAGCCGCTTTTCGCATGGGCCGTGAAGGGCCGCAATTGAAACAATTTCATAATGCAAAAAGGCGTGCCAATCGGCACGCCTTTCTCGTCAGTTAGGCGGGTGGCTTAGATTTCGCCCATCAACTGGCTTTTGGCTTCGGCCAAACAGCTTGCCATCTTGGCGCGGATTGTCGCCTCGTCAGCTTTGCCATCAAAATCGCCAGAAACCTTGCGGTAGACATCTTCGTGGCCAGCTTCTTCAAAATCGGATTTCACGACTTCGGCAGCATAGGCAGCGGCATCATCGCCAGATTTGCCCATCAGTTCAGCCGCCCAGAGGCCCAACAGCTTGTTGCCACGGGCTTCTGCCTTGAACTGCATTTCTGCGTCATGGGCGAATTTGTTTTCAAAGGCGTTTTCGCGGTTGTCAAAGGTGGTCATTTTGTAGTCCCTCAAGCATTTGCATAGATATACCTTAGATATGGCTGTCCTTTGGCTTGCTCGCAAGGGGTGGTTGTCGTAAGAGGCGCATAAGACGCGCCCCAAGGGTGGGGCCTGCGCAGTAGTGAGGTGATCATGGCACGCCGCAAGTTGGTATACGAAGGCAAAGCGAAAATCCTGTACGAAGGCCCCGAGCCGGGCACTTTGGTCCAGTATTTTAAGGACGATGCGACTGCATTTAATGCTGAGAAGAAGGCCGTGATCGAGGGCAAGGGCGTGTTGAATAACCGCCTGTCCGAGTATTTCATGACCGGCTTGCAGTCTATTGGGATTCCCACGCATTTCATCAAGCGCATCAACATGCGCGAGCAATTGATCCGTCAGGTTGAAATTATTCCGCTTGAAGTGATTGTGCGTAACTTTGCCGCAGGATCGATGGCGAAACGGTTGGGCATGGAAGAGGGCACACCGCTGCCACGTCCTATTGTCGAGTTCTCTTACAAGGACGACAAGCTTGGTGACCCGCTGGTTCCCGAAGAATACATCATCGCATTCGGCTGGGCTTCTCAGCAGGACATGGACGATATCGTGAGCCTTGCGCTGCGCGTGAATGACTGGATGTCAGGCGTTATGTATGGCGTTGGTATCAAGCTGATCGACTTTAAGATCGAAGTTGGCCGGATTTATGATGGCGATTTCGCGCGGCTTTTGCTTGCCGATGAAATCAGCCCAGATAGCTGCCGCCTTTGGGATATTGAGACAGGCCGCAAGCTTGATAAAGACGTGTTCCGCCGCGACCTTGGCGATCTTGCGGATGCCTATACCGAAGTGGCCCGTCGTTTGGGGGTTCTGCCCACAAATGTCACCCACACACCGACTAAGCCCACTCTGATTAACTAAAGGATATCAAGACGATGAAAGCCCGCGTTCATGTAATGTTGAAAAACGGTGTTTTGGATCCACAAGGAGCGGCTATTCAGCACGCGCTTGGCTCTTTGGGCTTTAGCGGTGTTGAGGCGGTTCGTCAGGGCAAAGTGATCGAGCTTGATCTGGCTGATGGCACGACCGAGGCGACGATCGCGCAGATGTGTGACAAACTTCTCGCGAACGTTGTGATCGAAAGCTATAAGATCGAGGTGCTGTAAATGCGCGCCGCTGTTGTTGTTTTCCCTGGGTCCAACTGCGACCGTGATATGGCTGTGGCGCTGAAGGCTGCGGGTGCTGACGTGCAGATGGTTTGGCACAAAGATGCAGCCTTGCCTGATGGGCTTGACCTCATAGCTGTGCCGGGTGGTTTCTCGTTTGGCGATTACCTGCGCTGCGGCGCGATTGCAGCACAGTCTCCCATTTGTCAGGCGGTTGTTGCCCACGTGAATCGCGGTGGATATGCTTTGGGCGTCTGCAACGGGTTTCAGGTTTTGACAGAAACAGGACTGCTTCCTGGGGCTTTGATGCGCAATGCGGGCCTAAAGTTCATCTGCAAGGATGTTGGCCTGACGGTTGCGACCTCTGACAGTGCCTTTACCGAAGGCTATCACGCGGGCGATGTGGTGAGCTTTCCAGTGGCCCACCATGACGGCAACTATACTGCTGATGCCGAGACTTTGGCGACCTTGCAGGGCGAGGACCGGATTGCGTTCACTTACGCGTCCAATCCAAACGGTTCTCTCGGTGATATCGCGGGTGTTCTTTCCGAGAATCGCCGTGTTCTTGGCATGATGCCGCACCCCGAGCGTGCGGTTGACGCAGGCCATGGCGGCACCGACGGACAGGCGCTTTTCGGCGGATTGCTGGGTCAGTTGACCAACGCTTGATCTCCACCGCTTGTGAGGGGGAAGGGCAGCGAATACACTGGTCCCATGAATAAGCCTGCTGCCCGCTCTAAACGCCGTGAACAAAGCCGATGGATTCTTAGGATTTCCGTGCTGCTTGTTTGCGCGTTTGCGTTTGTCGTTATTTACCTGAGTAACCAGTATCTGACACAGCGCTATACAGAGACAACACGCAATCGGTCAGAAGTCCGTTTGACGCTTTATGTCGCGAACTTGATGAGCGAATTGCAACGCAATTCGATCGTGCCGCAATTACTGGCGCGCGATCCTCAATTAATTTCTGCACTTGATAACAAGAACTACTCGCTCACAACGGCACGGCTTTTGTCGTTTGTTGATGAAATTGGCGCGGCATCACTGATGCTTTTCGACGCGCAGGGTCGCACGGTGGCTGCAACGGATCGGAACCGTATTGGCGAGCAGCATGGCAGCGCACCTTATTTCGTGAATGCCCAGCGGAGTAATGCCACGATTTTCTCTACGGCCCAAATGCAATCGGGCGGGTTTTCGTTTATTTATTCGCGGCGCGTTGAGGTTTCTGGCGCTACAGTCGGTGTGCTTGCTGTTGAGGTGGACCTGCAAAAGTTGGAACGTGGTTGGGCAGGGGTGTCGGATGCTGTTTTTGTGTCCGATAGCTCTGGGACGATCATCATCTCGACCGAACCAAAATGGCGTGGCTTAAACGAGGCTGAGGCGCTCAAGATCCAGTCGGCACCGTCGGCCATTGATCGTGCACTTCAAGCCACCCAAGATTGGGCCGCATTGCCCGTGGATGCATATCTCAAAGGCGAGGCCGTTTTGCGTCGCGAGGCCCGCGTGCCATTCCAAGGTTGGAAAATGGTCAGCTATACAACCTATTCGTCAGTGCGTGAGCGCGTCAATGGCGTGCTGGCCCTCGAAGTCATGGGATTCGCAATCCTTTTGGCGCTGATGTTTTGGCTTTGGTCGCGCAAAGCGGCGTCTCGGATCGTACTGTTTCAGCGAGAGTCCGCCGAACTTCGGGCGCTGAACATTCGCTTGCAGCGGGAAGTTGCCGAGCGTCAAAAGGTCGAAAAGACCCTTGAAGTTGCAGAGCAAACGCTTGCGCAATCATCAAAACTGGCGGCTTTGGGCGAAATGTCTGCGGCTGTGAGCCATGAATTGAACCAGCCGCTGGCCGCCATGAAAACTTATCTGGCGGGGGCGCGGCTTTTGCTGCATCGCAAACGCCCCGAAGAGGCGCTGACATCGTTCCAACGGATCGACGATCTGATCGAGCGCATGGGCGCGATTACCAAGCAGCTAAAGTCTTATGCACGTAAAGGCGCCGACACGTTTTCCCCTGTAGATACTAGGGCTGCGGTGTCCTCTGCGCTGTCGATGATGGAGCCGCAGTTGAAGTCTCGGGACATTACGATTGAGAGCATTTTACCTGATGATCCCGTTATGATTTTCGGGGATCGTATGCGGTTAGAGCAGGTTATCATCAACTTGCTGCGCAATGCCTTGGATGCGACCAAGGGTATTCTGAAGCCAGAGATCGAAATCATGCTGACGTCTGGCGACTCGGTGAACTTAACGGTGCGCGACAATGGTCAGGGTATCGAAAACCTCGATGAGCTATTCGAGCCGTTTTATACCACCAAACAACCGGGTGATGGGGTGGGCCTTGGGCTTGCTATCTCTTCTGGGATCGTAAACGACTTGGGCGGAAGATTAACTGCGCGCAATGCGATGGGGGGAGGGGCTGTATTTGAAGTTCAGCTCCCTATCTTAATTGCCGAAGTAGATCCGCAGAGTGAGGACTAAATTATGAGCAAAGCTATGAAGATCGCGATCGTCGATGACGAAAAAGACATGCGTCAATCCATCAGTCAATGGCTTGCCCTATCTGGTTTTGATACCGAAGCTTTTGCGAGCGCTGAAGACGCGTTGAAGGGGCTTTCAAGCGATTACCCTGGCATTGTTGTGACTGATGTGCGCATGCCGAATATGGACGGGATGCAGTTTCTGCGGAAACTCAAAGGGATTGATAGCTCGCTGCCTGTCATCATGATCACGGGGCATGGCGATGTGCCGATGGCCGTTGAAGCGATGCGTTTGGGCGCTTTTGACTTTTTGGAAAAGCCGTTCAACCCAGACCTTATGACGGAACTTGCGAAAAAGGCGACGCAGGCCCGTCGTTTGACGCTGGATAACCGTGCGCTGCGCCGTGAGTTATCCGATGGCACGGCTTTGATTAAGAAATTGATTGGCAATTCGGCACCGATGGAGCGTCTGAAGGAAGACATCCTTGATCTGGGGCAGGCTGATGGTCATGTGCTGATCGAGGGCGAAACGGGGACTGGCAAAACCCTTGTTGCGCATGCCTTGCATGCCGTTGGTGCGCGTGCGTCAAAGAAATTCGTGCTGGTGAGCTGTTCTGCCTTTGACGAAGATACGCTGACCCGCCGAATTTTTGGCCCTGCTCAAGACGATGAGCCCATTCCTGCGATTGAAGAGGCCCGCGGTGGAACGCTTGTTCTTGAGGACATCGAGGCGCTGAGCCATGCACTGCAAGCGCGACTATTGACCGCGATCAATGAACAAGGCGCTCCAGCGGAAACGCGGATCCTGGCAATTTGTAACTTGCAGGAACAAGATAAGACCTGCGAAAGCGTGTTGCGTCCCGACCTGTTTTATCGCCTTGCAGCTTTGCGGATCAACGTGCCGCCGCTGCGGACGCGCGGCGAAGATATCCTGACGCTGTTCACGCGGTTGTCCGAGCAATTCGCCGAGGAATACGGCTGTGATGCCCCTGAAGTTTCTGCGCAAGAAGCAGCGCAATTGCTGCAAGCGCCTTGGCTTGGAAACGTGCGCCAACTGATCAACGTTGCCGAACGTGCGGTGCTGCAAAACCGTCGTGGTTCAGGCTCAATCGCGTCCTTGCTGATGGCAGATACCGATGAGATTAAGCCTGCAATGACGACCGAAGGCAAACCGCTGAAGGAATTTGTTGAGGCGTTTGAACGGATGTTGATCGACAACACCATGCGTCGCCACAAGGGTAGCATCGTGGCCGTGATGGACGAGTTGTGCCTGCCGCGCCGCACATTGAATGAGAAAATGGCGAAATATTCGCTGCAGCGGTCAGATTACCTGTAAAATTTCACGCGTTTGCACAGACTCACTTGTCTAATGCCGTGGAACACCCTTATGTATGTCGTACGGGTGTCCATGCGTTGGTGCGTGGTGTCGTCCGGTAGAATTCTCTACCTTTGCAGGACTTCGGGTTTCATCCCCCTGAAAAAGTAGCTGATTTGGCCTTAAAACAGCCAGAGGAACGCCCTTGGTCGCGTTGTTTACACGATGCGCCGGGTCTTGAACGGGCTTCAGTAATGAGGTCGGAGTAGCAACGCGATGCAAAGCGCGCACATTATAGGCAATGACGCAGAGGCCCTGAGGGACCTGACGTTTGCCCGTGCTCATATCGCAAATTTAGAAATCGCCAATCGCTGTGCCGCCCCTCCGGGGATGTCGGCGCTTGCGCGAGTGAACGGATACAATGCCAAAGAAAATGTTAATCGATGCCACACACGCGGAAGAAACCCGCGTTGTTGTGGTCGACGGAAACAAAGTCGAAGAATTTGATTTTGAAAGCCAGTTTAAGCGTCAGCTTGCTGGGAATATTTACCTCGCGAAAGTGACACGGGTCGAGCCGTCACTTCAGGCCGCTTTTGTGGACTATGGTGGAAACCGTCATGGTTTCCTTGCGTTCTCGGAAATCCACCCTGATTACTATCAGATTCCGGTTGCTGACCGCGAAGCGTTGATGGCCGAAGAGAAAGCCTATGCCGAAAGCCTGAAGGCTGAGGAAGACGAAGAAGAGAAGCCTAAAAAGCGTCGTCGGACCCGTAGTCGTGCAAAAGCAGCGGATGTGCAGGGCGATGATGCGGTGATCTCAGCTGAAGCTGAAGTCAGCGGCATG
>Ga0208163_1000474_pt1 | contig 10653 bp, 8 predicted proteins | sample ColrivemetaGS753_FD_187615 | JGI IMG/M metagenome (GOLD analysis project Ga0208163, IMG submission 187615) | Estuarine microbial communities from the Columbia River estuary - Ebb tide non-ETM metaG S.753 (SPAdes) (version 2) | ecosystem: Environmental > Aquatic > Marine > Intertidal zone >...
TTCCACTTTTTCTCTTTGAGAACAAGCGATTGCAGCAAAAACGTATCAACGCCAGCCTCCAACCCCGTAAGCTGCTCCTGCGCCTCCGCACGGCTGGAAATCGCCCCCAAATCCACCCCGCGCATCACCTCAATCGGCCCCATTTGGTTATGCGAATAAGCAACGGGCGCGATATCCCCGACGATCAATTTGCGAACCTTTTCAGGGTGTTGCAGGGCCAAGACCATCGCCGCCTTGCCACCCATCGAATGCCCCAGAACGTCGGCTTGACCGTCGATCACCTCGGCCAAATCACCCGCCATATCCGCGTAACTTTGCGTGTCAAACCAAGGGCTTGCGCCATGATTTCGCATATCGACAGTGACCACAGGCCGCGTCTCGGACAGCCGCTTTGCGATCACATTCCAATTGCGCGCAGAGCCAAAAAGACCGTGCGCGATGAGCAGAGGCGTGCCCGCAGGCCCGTCGTATAAAACCGTGTTTAACATGCATCTAATCTAACGCTTCATCGCGGGCATTGACCAGAGGGATTGAGCCCGCTTACAGCGCGTGATCTACGACACATTATGACCGGGGACATGCTCGATATTCAAATCGCAGAAGTGCGCAAGCTTATGGAAACGCAGTTGCTTTGTCGTGGCAAAACGCTTCATGTTCAGGTGCGCAAAGCGGGGCGGTTACTGCCGCGCAATATGCGTCGTGATGCGGTTTATTTGGCGCAGGCCGAGACCGTGATGCACCACCCGAAACTGAGCCGTATGGTGGACGTCGACAAGGCTGCAAAAGCGCATGGGCGGCTGGTGGATTTCCTCTCCAAGGTCGACCCGAAGGACCGCGCCAAGGGTGTGCTGTTGGCATGGCTCGGCTCGCTCGCATTTGCGGCGATTGTGGTATTTATCATCGTGGTCACGGTGATGGTGAAGCGCGGGATCGTTTAGTTTTGGCTATGACGTTCTACAGGCTTGAGACTAATCCTCTTTGGTCAAAATTTTCAATGCAGAGGCAAAACTTAGAACAAGTTGCACCGAACAACCGCTATCCCGAGGGGCGTGCGTCGCGCTTGGGGAACGCACTTCAGCGGGGTTGCAGATTTGTGACGAGTATGTCCAAATCGAGAAGCAGTGCCTCTCGCGTGTTGTGACGGTCAGTTCGGTAAGCGGTCGTAAACCCGCTAATCCTGACCTTGCGCCTGATGTTTGGACGCAACCAAGTGCGATGCCAATTGTCAGCGAGGCAGGGCGTGTCTTTATCGCGTCGCTTGATCCAGCGCATTCGCAGTTCTACCCTGTCACTCTTGTCCATCAAAAGGATAGGTCGCCCTTTGGAACCACGCCATATTTCTATTGGCAAATCAAGCGGTTCGTAAAGGTGCCGTTGCCGTTAAAGGCCTCCGACCCGCAGCATCGTTTTGCGCCTGATCTAGCGGTCTCTTTTGAAATCTTAGACCCGATGAGGCAGATTTATTCTGCCTTGGCGAATGATCCTGTGATGCAGGCGGCCTTGGCGCAAATCCCGTTCTGGTCGTTTTGGCCAATTATGGACGCCAACTTCAGCGATGCGGCCTATCAGGCGGCATTGGAAGCGGGTCTCAAGGGGTTGGAACCTGCGGCGGATTTGCAAATGCTTCATGTGACGCGCGTCAGCCTTCCTGAATGTGACCAACCAGAGCCAGAACCATCTAGGTTGCGGCGACTCTTCACCTCGCGAAAATAAGGAAGCCGCCACAGTTTCCTGCGGCGGCCCGATTTTCGTAGGATGGGTTTTAACCCATCTTGCTTAGAGATTTGGATACATCGGGAATTTTTCGCACATTGCCTCGACCTCGGCGCGCACTTTTGCTTCCACGTCGCCGTTGCCGTCTTCGCCGTTTGCAGCCAAGCCGTCGGTCACTTCCACGATCCAGTCAGCAATCTTGCGGAACTCGGCTTCACCAAATCCGCGTGTTGTGCCCGCAGGGGACCCAAGGCGGATACCAGATGTTACGGTCGGCTTTTCTGGGTCAAACGGGATGCCGTTTTTGTTGCAGGTGATGTGGGCGCGACCAAGCGCTTTTTCGGTCTCGTTACCTTTCACGCCTTTGGGGCGCAGATCGACGAGCATCAGGTGCGTATCAGTGCCGCCTGTGACGATATCAAGGCCGCCTTTCATCAACTGATCGGCCAAGGCTTGTGCGTTCTTCACAACCTGCTCTTGGTAGCTCTTGAACTCTGGGCGCAGGGCCTCGCCAAATGCCACTGCCTTACCTGCGATGACGTGCATCAGCGGGCCACCTTGGATGCCTGGGAAGATCGCGGAGTTCACTTTCTTCGCAATCGCTTCATCGTTGGTCACAATCATACCACCGCGTGGGCCGCGCAGTGTTTTGTGCGTTGTGGTCGAGGCAACATGCGCGTGTGGGAATGGCGACGGATAAAGGCCTGCTGCCACGAGACCCGCAAAGTGTGCCATGTCCACAAACAGGATCGCGCCCACGGAATCAGCAATCTCGCGCATTTTTGCGAAATCAATGATGCGTGGAATGGCAGAGCCGCCCGCAATGATCATCTTTGGTTTGTGCTCGGTGGCGAGGGCTTGCACTTCGTCGTAATCCAGAAGGCTGTCCTGCTGGCGCACGCCGTATTGGATCGCGTTGAACCATTTACCAGACTGGTTTGGTTTCGCGCCGTGGGTCAGGTGACCGCCTGCGTCAAGCGACATGCCAAGGATCGTATCGCCGGGCTGGAGGAGCGCTTGGAACACACCTTGGTTGGCCTGTGAGCCAGAGTTTGGCTGTACGTTGGCGTATTCACAGCCGAACAACTGCTTTGCGCGCTCGATGGCGAGGTTTTCGGCCACGTCCACATGCTCACAGCCACCGTAGTAGCGACGACCTGGGTAGCCTTCGGCGTATTTGTTGGTCATCACGCCGCCTTGGGCTTCCATGACGGCAGCAGAAACGATGTTCTCGGAGGCGATGAGTTCGATCTCATTGCGCTGACGGCCAAGCTCTGCGCGCATGGCTGCATGGATCTCCGGATCGCGGGTTTCGAGTTTTTCGACAAAGAAGCCAGAATCGCGCACGTTAGTTGTCATGGTGATATTTCCTTTGGTCACATGAATGGGCCTTTGCGCTGTCATATCCTAAGGGGCCAAAGGTCAAAAGTGCCAAAACGACGCGATTTGATGCGGACACGTCGCAGTTTGTTTCCGATAGACGCCTTGCGTTTCGCCACTGATCTTGGGACTAATACCTGACTGACAAAGGAACTTATCCCATGGCCCGTCCCAAAATCGCCTTTATGGCTAGCAATGCGACCCCAGCAAAGGCGGCCTTGGCGGAGTTGATTGCGGCCCATGGCAATGCGCCGCTGGACAAGGCGGATGTGATTGTGGCCTTGGGGGGTGACGGGTTTATGTTGCAGGCCTTGCATGCGACGCAGCATCTGAGTGCGCCAGTCTACGGGATGAACCGTGGCACGGTCGGATTCTTGATGAATGAATTTCACGCCGATGATTTGCCGCAGCGTCTGGATGAGGCCTTGGAAGAGGTGATCAATCCGCTCGCAATGACGGCGCTTTGCGTGGATGGGTCGATGTATGAGGCACTGGCGATCAATGAGGTCAGCTTGTTGCGTGCAGGTCCGCAAGCCGCGAAATTGCGGATCACCGTGGACGGCAAGCTGCGGATGAGTGAGCTGGTGTGCGATGGCGCGCTAGTGGCGACGCCTGCTGGGTCAACGGCCTATAACTTTTCCGCCCACGGTCCGATCCTGCCGATTGGCTCGGATGTTTTGGCGTTAACGGCAGTGGCTGCGTTTCGTCCGCGCCGTTGGCGTGGTGCGTTGTTGCCCAAGGCGGCAGTCGTGCGGTTTGATGTGATTGACCCTGCCAAGCGCCCTGTGATGGCCGACGCAGACGGGAAATCGGTACGCGATGTGGCCAGTGTCGAGATCCGCTCCGAGCCAGACGTGCAGCACCGCATTCTTTTTGATCCCGGGCATGGGCTGGAAGAGCGGCTGATCAGTGAGCAGTTTAACTGATCGCCGCTCTGTCTGATGTCTTAAATGCCCATTTTGTCGCGCAACGCGTAATACCAAGAGCCCATCATCGAGTAAGGCACGCGGAACATGCGCCCGCCCGGGAACGGATACCAAGGTACTTTTGCAAAGACGTCAAAGCGGGTTTTGTCGCCGTCCACGGCCTCCGCCAAGATGCGTCCGAAGGTGTGCGATCCTGTGACGCCGTGCCCTGAATAGCCGTGCGCGTAATAGGTGTTGTCGCCCAAGCGGCCCATTTGCGGCACGCGGCTGAATGACAGCGCAAAGTTGCCGCTCCATGCGTGGTCGATCTTGATGCCCTTGAGGCTTGGGTAGACCTTTTCCATCGCGGGGCGCAGTTTTGCCACAACGTCTGCGGGGTCGGTGCCGCCGTAAACCGTGCCGCCGCCGAAAATCAGGCGCTTGTCGCCAGACAGGCGGAAGTAGTCGAGGATGTAGCGCACGTCCTCAACACATTTGTCGGTGGGCAACAGGGCGCTGGCCTGTTCGTCGCCCAGTTGCACGGTGGCCATCATTTGAGTAGACACGGGCATGACGCGTGATGTCAGCGCGGGCACGACGTGACCAAGGTAGGCGTTCCCACAAAGGATCAGCGTGTTGCAGGTCATGGTGCCTTTGGCGGTTTTGACCACTGGCTTTGCGGCCTCAGTGTCACAATGCACGACGGGGGATTGCTCGTAGATCACGCCGCCGAGTTTCTCAAACGCGGCAGCCTCGCCCAAGCACAGGTTCAGCGGGTGCATGTGCCCGCCTGTGTGGTCGATCATGCCGCCTGCGTAGACGTCTGATCCAATGTGGTCGCGCAGCTCGGACTTGCTCAGCATATCTTGGTTATGGATGCCGTAGCCTGCCCAAAGCGAGCGGCGGGCCTCAAGCTCTTTCATATGCGCGTCGGTGAGACCTGTGAAGATGTTGCCCTCTTTGAGGTCGCACTGGATATCATAGGTTTTCACGCGCTCACGAATGATCTCTCCGCCTTCTTGCACGAGGCCTGCGACGAAGTTGGCCGTGTCTTGGCCGTAGCGCTTTTTGATGGTTTGTAGGCTGGCGTTGAGCCCGTTGACGATCTGCCCACCGTTCCGCCCCGATGCGCCCCAACCGACGCGCGCGCCTTCAATGATTGCGACTTTGTAGCCTTTTTCCGCCAAATGCAGCGCGGTCGAAAGTCCGCTATAGCCTGCGCCCACAACGCAGATATCAATCTGGTGATCACCTTGCAGGGCAGGGCGCTCTGGCGATGGGTTCGCACTTGCTGCGTAGTAGCTGCCTGTGTGTTGTGTGGTGCCGTTTATGGCGAATGTTTCGATAGCCAAGATATGCGCTCCGATATCTGAAATGGGGGGGCGTGCGGGCGATGCCGTTTGAAGCAGTCATGCCATGGGGCACATATCTTGCGCAAGTACCCTGCGTTAAAACGCAGGGCTACATTGTGGCGCTGGGAATGTTTTGATGTGCTCCAAAGTAGCCTGCGTTTTAACGCAGGCCACCTCAGGGCGGATAAGCGCAGCGGTTTTTGCGAGGAGGACCGCTGCGTTATGCATATTTATGCTCGGGAAAAGCAGCTTAGTCTTTCGCGTAACCCATCGGTTTAAGCGCCGCTTTGATTTCGTCCAAGATCGCGGGATCGTCGATGGTGGCGGGCATTTTGAACGCCGCACTATCGGCGATTTTGACCATGGTCGCGCGTAGGATTTTGCCCGAGCGGGTTTTGGGCAGGCGGTCCACGACGGCAACCAATTTGAACGCAGCCACAGGCCCGATCTGATCGCGGACCAGCTTGATGCATTCGGCCTTGATCTCGTCGTCGGTTTTCGTGGTGCCCCTGTTGGTGCAGACAAACCCCATCGGTAACTGGCCTTTCAGCTCGTCGGTCACGCCGATCACGGCGCATTCGGCGACGTCGGGATGGCCTGCGAGGACTTCTTCCATCGCACCCGTCGAGAGCCTGTGCCCTGCCACGTTAATCACGTCGTCGGTGCGCGCCATGATGTAGAGATAGCCGTCTTTGTCGATCAGCCCTGCATCCCCTGTTTCATAGTAGCCAGGGAAGGTGGTGAGGTAGGATTTCACAAACCGGTCTTCGGCGTTCCAGAGCGTCGGCAGCGTGCCCGGCGGCAGCGGCAGTTTGATCGCAATCGCGCCAAGCTCGCCTGCTTTCATCGGGTGGCCTGCTTCGTCAAGGATTTGCACATCGTATCCCGGCATCGCCACAGTGGGGGAGCCGATTTTGACAGGAAGCGCCTCGATCCCCGCAGGGTTGCCCGCGATGGTGTAGCCTGTTTCTGTCTGCCACCAATGGTCGTAGACAGGCACGCCCATGATGTCTTGCGCCCAAATGATTGTATCAGGGTCGGCGCGTTCGCCAGCAAGGTAAAGCGCGCGCAGGCAGGAGATATCGTATTTCTTGATCTCAAGGCCCTTGGGGTCTTCGCGTTTGATCGCGCGGAAGGCGGTGGGGGCCGTAAAGAACGAGCGCACATTGTGCTCTTCGATGACCCGCCAGAAGGTGCCCGCGTCAGGCGTGCCAATCGGCTTGCCCTCGAAGACGACCGTGGTGATGCCTGCGATCAAAGGACCGTAGCAAATGTAGGAATGCCCCACGACCCAGCCCACGTCGGATGCGGCCCAGAACACTTCGCCTTGGTTCACGTTATAGATGGATTTCATCGTCCAGTTCAGCGCCACGAGGTGACCCGCTGTTGGACGCACGACGCCCTTGGGCGCACCCGTGGTGCCAGAGGTATACAGGATATAGGCGGGGTGATCGCCCGACACGGGGATGCACGGGGCAGGGGCCACGCCCTTTTGCACGTCGTGCCAGTCGAAATCACGACCGTCTATCATGTCGCAGGTATGCTGCTCGCGCTGCAAAACGATGGTGAAATCCGGCTTGTGCTTGGACTGTTCAATCGCGCCGTCGATCAGGGGCTTATAAGCGACGATGCGGTTTGGCTCTAACCCGCAGGAGGCGGCGATGATAGCCTTTGGTGTCGCGTCGTCGATCCGCACGGCAAGTTCATGAGCGGCAAAACCGCCGAACACCACAGAATGCACCGCACCGATACGCGCACAGGCGAGCATGGCGACAAGGGCTTCTGTGACCATCGGCATGTAGATGATAACGCGGTCGCCTGCGACGATGCCTTTGGCCTGCAATGCGCCCGCGAGGGATGCGGTCTGAACCTGCAGCTCGGCAAAACTGGTTTTGGATTTATTGCCTGTGATTGGGCTGTCGTAGATGATTGCGGTTTGATCGCCGCGCCCTGCCTCAACATGGCGGTCCACAGCGTTATAGCAAGCGTTGACTTGGGCGTCTTTGTACCACTCGTAAAGGGGTGCGTTTTCAGCGTGAAGCGCCTTTGACGGCGGCTTGTCCCAAGAGATCGCTTTGGCCTGCTCCATCCAGAAACCCTCTGGATCGTCCTGCCAGCTTTTGTAAACCTCTGCGTAGCCCATGTCTCATCCTCCCAAATGACTGTTAGCAAAGGTGTAAGCAGCAGTTTCGCATCGGGCAAGCGAGGTTGCGGCGCTAACAGAAAATGGGTGTTAATTTATTGACAGAATTATTTCTCACGACGAGACCTGAGCCTCAACTACGCCAATCGGCGAGACATTTTTGAGCGAAAATGATAGTCCGAGCGTAATTAAATGTCCAATTCGGAAGTCTCCGCGCAATAATTGAAAATATCAGTTGCTTTTATATAAGGTAAGCGTAGGGCTGCACTTACAGGACGACACTTTGCCGCCTCTGCATCGTTTGGAGAACGCTTCATGGACAAACACGGAAAACCCCTCAAGAAAAAACGGCAGCCTTCGCCGCCACCCGCAATGGCGGTCACTCCTGTGAAGGCCCCGACTAAGAAATAGACCAAGTCTGAAATTGTCGGATTTCATTTTTGGAAAGGAAGAAACGAGGTAGCCCAAGCTGCCTCGTTTTTTTTATGACTTAGCCGTAGTGCGCCACAGGCGTGCCAGCGATTGCCGACATATTGAGTAAGCCGCGTGGTGTGATGGATGGGGTCACGATATGCGCGCGGTTGCCCATGCCCATCAGGATCGGCCAACTTCAAGACCGCCACCCTTCATTTTCAAGATGTTACGCACGCCAGAGGCCGCATCTGTATTGGCAAACACCAGCACGTTTGCGGGGCCGGGCAGATGGGCATTGGGGAAAATGCGGTTGCGCAATTCCACGTCGAGAGCGGCATCAATATGCATTTCGCCCTCGTAATCAAAGTCGCGCGGCTGGCTATCGAGGATCGCCATCGCGGCCCGCATGCGGCGACCCGTGTCGCAATCGAGGTTGCCAAACTGGCTATGGGAGCAGAGCGCGATTTTTGGCGTGACGCCAAAGCGGCGGACGTGCCTTGCGGCCCCAATCACGGTTTCGGCGATTTGTTCTGGCGTTGGCTCTGGGTGCACTTGGGTGTCGGCCACAAAAAGCGGCCCGTCTTCGAGAATCATCAGCGACAGAGCCGCGATGGGGTGAAGTTCTTCGGTGCCCAAGATCTGCGTGACATAGTTGAGGTGCCACAGGAACTGTCCAAAGGTGCCACAAATCAGGCTGTCGGCCTCGCCACGGGCGACCATGACCGCGCCAATCGCAGTGGTATTGGTGCGCATCACAGCCTTCGCCAAATCGGGGGTCACGCCCTTGCGGGCCATTATGTCGTGGTAGGTGTTCCAATAGTCATAGTAGCGCGGATCGTTTTCGGGGTTCACGATCTGGAAGTCCACGAGCGGACGGATTTTCAGGCCTGCCTTCTCGCAGCGCCGCTCGATGACCTCTGGGCGGCCAATCAGGATCGGCTTGTCGGTGGTTTCTTCCATGATTGCTTGGGCGGCTCGCAACACGCGCTCGTCCTCACCTTCGGCAAAGACGATGCTGCGCTCGGCGGTGCGGGCGGCGTCGAAAACGGGGCGCATTATCATCGCGGATTTGAACACAGAGCCGTCGAGACCTTTCTTATAGGCCTCCATATCCGCAATCGGGCGCTTGGCGATGCCTGTTGCAATTGCAGCGCGGGCCACGGCGGAGGCCACAACCCCCATCAGACGCGGATCGAACGGTTTTGGGATCAGGTAATCGGCACCAAAGGTCAGCTTTTCGCCAGTATAGGCAGCGGCGGCCTCGGCGCTTGTGGTCATGCGGGCCAGTTCGGCGATGCCCTCAACGCAGGCAATTTTCATCTCGTCGTTGATGTCTGTCGCCCCCACATCGAGCGCCCCACGGAAGATGAACGGGAAGCAAAGCACGTTGTTCACTTGGTTCGGGAAGTCAGAGCGGCCTGTCGCGATAATCGCCTTGGGGTTCACGCCGCGTGCGACCTCAGGATCAATCTCGGGGTTGGGGTTGGCGAGTGCAAAAATGATCGGCACATCGGCCATTTTCGCGACCATTTCGGGTTTGAGCACACCGGGGCCAGAGAGACCAAGGAAGAGGTCAGCACCATCAATCACATCGCCCAGCGTGGCAGCGGTCGTGCCTTGCGCATATTCGGCTTTCTGCGGTGTCATGTCCTTTTCGCGGCCATTATAGACCAGACCCTCAATATCACATAACCACACATTTTCACGCTTAACGCCCAGCTTAAGCAACATATTGAGACAAGCGATGCCCGCAGCACCCCCACCCGTCGAGACGATTTTGATGTCTTCAAACTTTTTGCCAGCAACACGCAGCGCGTTCGTGGCCGCAGCGCCAACAACAATCGCGGTGCCGTGCTGGTCGTCGTGGAAGACGGGGATATTCATCCGCTCGCGGCAAATTTTCTCGACGATAAAGCAGTCAGGCGCTTTGATATCTTCAAGGTTGATCGCGCCGAAGGTAGGCTCTAACGAACAGACGATTTCAGCGAGCTTCACAGGGTCGGCCTCGTTCAATTCGATATCAAAGCAGTCGATATTGGCGAATTTTTTGAACAGAACGGCCTTGCCCTCCATCACGGGTTTGGAGGCCAGTGCGCCGATGTTACCGAGGCCCAAAACAGCCGTGCCATTGGTCACAACACCCACAAGATTGCCGCGAATGGTATAGTCGCGGGCGGTGTCAGGGTCGGCTTTGATCTCAAGGCAGGCCTCGGCCACACCGGGGGAATAGGCACGGGACAGGTCGCGGCCATTGGCGAGTGGCTTGGTTGCGCGGATTTCTAGCTTACCGGGTTTGGGAAACTGGTGGTAATCAAGCGCCGCCTGACGTGCGCGATCTTTGGTGTTATCATCCATTTTTAATCTCCCGATAAATGTAGTTTAATATTAAACTACTTTGCTGTACCTGCGGCAAGCTGTTGTAGAGCAATATGCATGGTTTGATGGCGCTTGCAAATTTATCTGCGACATTACACTTTCTTGAAATGACAGATAATCAAGAAATTCGCGCCGAAGTGCGCCTTGCCACCACCGATCTGCGCGCCGACCTTGGGTTTTTCACCAAAGTCTTAAAAATGCGTATGGATTCGATTTATCCCGCTGATGACCCTTCGGTTGCTGTATTCTCTGGCCATGGTCTGCGGGTGCGTTTGCAGACCGAAGGGGGGGCAGGGCATTTGGCGATCCTGACGGACGACCCTGATTTTGCGAATGGTGATAAGGCTTTAACTTCCCCCGGTGGCACGAC
>Ga0208163_1000479_pt1 | contig 10579 bp, 6 predicted proteins | sample ColrivemetaGS753_FD_187615 | JGI IMG/M metagenome (GOLD analysis project Ga0208163, IMG submission 187615) | Estuarine microbial communities from the Columbia River estuary - Ebb tide non-ETM metaG S.753 (SPAdes) (version 2) | ecosystem: Environmental > Aquatic > Marine > Intertidal zone >...
GGGCGCCATGACTGTCACCGGCATCTCGGAGAACGTGGCGGGTACCAGTATGCAGATTGGTGTGCCCACCTCAGGGCGTATCCCCAATGGCGCAACCATCGAGCGCCTCGTGGAGACACCTTTTGATACCACTGAGTACATTGTTCTAAACGTTAAAAATAATGATTTCTCAACGGCCAACGCCATCACCGAAGAGATCAACAAAACGTTTGGTAGTGGCGTAGCCAGTGCCTTGGATGGCGTATCTATCGCTGTTATGGCGCCGATTAATTCATCGCAGCGCGTCAGTTTTATGAGCATGATCGAGAACCTTGACGTGACGCCAGGCGAGCCACCTGCGCGCATTGTTGTTAACTCACGCACGGGCACGGCGGTTATCAATCGCAATGTACGCGTGGCCGCCGTTGCGGTCACCCACGGCACCATTTCCGTAAAAGTCTCAGCCAACAATGAAATTAGCCAGCCAAATGGTTTTAGCCGCGGAGTAACAGCGGGCGTGACCAACGGCGAAATCATCATCGACGAGTCGTCCAGCAACATGTTTTTCCAACCCGGCGTTGATCTTCGCGACATCGTAGACGCAGTCAACAAAGTGGGCGCGTCACCCTCGTCGCTGATCGCTATTTTAGAAGCGTTAAAAAGTGCAGGTGGCCTGCGCGCCGAGCTGGTGGTGATCTAAATGCAAGATATAACGCTCTCGGCAAAAAGCTATCTCGACTTTGCGGGTCTCGGCAATCTAAAAGCCAGAGCCAAAAGAGATGACGCAGACGCCGCTCAGGAAGTGGGTCAGCAGTTTGAAGCGATGTTTATTCAAATGATTTTCAAGTCTATGCGCGAAGCCAATGAACCCTTAAAGAGCGACTTGATGGGCTCGTCTAGCGTCGACACCTTTGAGCAGATGTATCACGAAGAGCTTTCGCAAGTGATGGCCAGCAGCGGAACGTTCGGCATGGGCAAATGGTTGAGCGAGCAGGTAAAAACCCAGAGTGCGGCGAGCAAAGCGATAGATGCCTACGCCACTGCGCCAGTCGCCATGCCCCTACAAAGCACAGAAAAAGCACCACCCAAGCCCCTTGATCGAGGCGATGCCACACGAGCTTTACCGCTCAGTCAGCACCGTTAATCGTCAGGGTTAGAGCAATTTTTATCAGTAATATTTTTTAAAGGAGGGGGCTATGGCAGATATTCTATCGATTGGCGCAGGCGCGACGCAACTATATCGCCAGGCGCTTTCTACCGTCAGCAACAACATTGCCAACCTCAATACTGTGGGTTATTCGCGTCAGGTGTCAGAGACATCTGAGAACAGCCCCAGTCAGCAGGGCACAGTGTTTATTGGCTCGGGTGCTCGATTAGACAATATCGAACGCGCCTATGACGAATTTGCCGAATCAAGTTTGCGCGACAGCAGCAGCCAATTGTCCACCCAACAGCCGCTGATTAATTACGCCAACCGTGTTGTCGATATTATGGCCTCGCAGAGTTCAGGCCTGTCCAGCGCACTTGACCAATTTTTTGCCGCCGCCAGCGCCTTGAGTGCTGACCCGGCGTCGATCAACCTGCGCAGCAGCTTTTTGCGCGATGCAGAGGGTATGGCGTCACGCTTTCGCGAGTTATCAACGCAGCTGGGTGCCGTCGAAAATGAAACGCGAGAGAGCATCGAAACTCAAGTCGGCGCACTCAACAGCCTGACGCAGCAGCTGGCCTTTGTGAACAAAGAGCTCAACAAAAAACTGACCCTCGACAGCCAGCCGCCAGTGCTGCTCGACCAGCGCGATCGAATATTGCGCCAGATGTCAGAGATCACAAAAATTCACGTTGCGGAAAGCCCCTCAGGTCTGGTGACAGCGCGGCTAGGCGGCAGTGCGGGCAGTATTTTAGTGGAAGGTAAAGTCTCCTACGACCTAGGCGCAGTGTTTGACGACGTCAACCCCGGTCGAGTTGATTTAATTATTGAGCCCTATGGCGACAAACGCGTCGCCAGCACAGTTAACAGCGGCATGCTCGGCGGACTGATTAACTTCCGCACGCAAACCTTAGCGCCCGCCATGGACAGTTTTGACCACTTGGCGCAAACACTGGTTGCCGAAGTGAACCAAATTCACAGTTCCGGTCTCGATGCGCGCGGTCAGCGCGGTACAGATTTATTCGCCATTGACCCTGTATTTCAAGTGACTGCACCCGCAGGGAATGCCAATGCCGACATCACTATCAGTGTCGTCAAGCCAGACGATTTCGCATACGCCTCTTTCAAAATGACATGGGTCAACGAGCAAAACAGCTGGCGCATTGAAGACACAGCAACAGGCGCAGTCACGCTTGCAGCGCCTAGCGCTCGCGGGTTTGAGTACGCAGGATTAAGCGTCACTGTCGCAACCCCTGCGGTTGACGGAGAGACGTTCTATATCGAACCGATTTCTCGTCCGGCAGGTGGCATGCGACTGCTGCAAAGCGACCCCTTTGCCATTGCCACCGCAGAGACCATGCGTGTAATGGGCAGCGCCAGCAATATTGGTGAAGCCAAGGTGACATTAACCTACGCGCCAGAGCCAGCCTTTGACGGCTTTGAATACGGCGCAAGCATCTTCGCCCTTGGTAACAACCCGAGCCAAGACGCTGCGCAGCTGGTTAAAGCCAGTGATCTCACTCCAGCATTTGTCATTCCAAAAGGGACCGACCAAGCGAATGTGATGCTCGATGTGCCCTACGACAGCAATCTCACCTTTCAGGTAATGACCAGCAACGGCGTGCATGTTTTAGGTCACACATTAAGCGCCAATGAACAAGTCCGAATGCTATCGGGTGACTCAGGGTTCAGTGCTGACAGCACCTACAGCGCTAACTACCTCAACGCCACCGGCTCATCGGCTTACCTCGACCTCGATTTAACCTACGGGTTTTTAGCGCGAGATGTTGAGCGCAAAGACTGGTTGGTCGATAGCAATGGCATTAGTAGTGAATATACCACCACAACATTAAATGCTGCGGCGACCTCGGGCGATGTTCGCCTACAGACCAATGACGCCGCCGTCGCCGTCGACCTTATCGCCGCGAATAGCCTGCAGTTGAATGGGGTTTCCCTCTCTGCGCTTTCTCTCGCCGCCGGCAGCACTAGTTCTGCTGCGCAGATGGCAACGTGGCTCAATAGCGCCGCAAACACCAATGTTACCGCCAGCGCGCAAACCATTATTGAAGTCGATGCAGAAAATATTGATTTCACCCAGCAAGTTAAAATTAATGGTGTGCTGATTGGTAATGGCGGTTTGCTCACATCCACCGCCGCGCTCGCAGAGGCCATCAACGCCAAGACCGCCCAGAGTAATGTCGTCGCCAAGGTGACCTACGACGGCAAGCTGCAGATTACCAACGCCGCCGGCTATGAAGGCGAAAATATTACCCTATCCAATCCCAATGGCAGCGCCGTCAAAAACGCCTTGGGTCAGATTAATAAAACCTATGTCGGGCAACTACAGTTAGAGGCAGCCGGTGAAATTCGGTTAACCTTTGGCGCCGCAGGCGTTCCGGCTGACTTAGCCACGCTGGGTCTGCGCACGGGCATTTATGTCAACGGTCCTGTCACTGAAGAGCTTGCGGTATTTGTAACCGGTACTGGCAGTGCTGGCGTCGCCGCAGGGTTTGGCGCACCCAACAACGAGGCCGCCAAGCAGAGCCTTGAACAGCCTTTCACTATCCAGTTTTCCAGCGCGAATCAGTACAGCATTGTTGATGACGCCACTGGAACCGTGGTCGCCACGCGCAGCTACAGCGCCGGTGATGAGATAAAACACAAAGGCTTTGTTATTGCGTTTGATGGCAATCCCATTGCAGGTGATGTGTTTGCTGTCGATAGTAATAGTGACGGCATTGGCGACAACAGCAACATGCTAAAAATCGTTGCCCTGCAAGACAAAGAATTGATCGATGGCAGTCGCACCCTGAGTGAAGCCTACATAGGCCTAGTCAGTGTTGTCGGCAGCAAAGCGGCGCTGGCAACCATCTCCAGAGATGCCCTGCAGGTAGTCTACGATCAAGCCGTCGAGGCCAAAGATCAGATATCTGGCGTCAGTCTCGACGAAGAGGCCGCCCAGTTAATCCGCTTTCAGCAGGCGTATCAGGCATCGGCACAGATTATTCAAGTAGCCTCAAAACTATTTGATTCGATATTAAGTATTCGTTAAGGAAGCGGCAGATGAAAGTTTCGACCAGTCAAATTTTTGAACGCGCCATGGCACAAATGTCAGCGCAACAGTCGAAAGTAGCGAACATGCAAACGCAGCTTGCCACTGGGAAACAAATAATTCGTCCCAGCGACAACCCCGATCAGGCTGGTTTGATTCAACGGCTCAGCACCGCGCTGAACCGACAAGACAGCTACGCCAGCAACCTCGGCGCCCTAACCAGTCGCTTAAAGGCCGAAGAATCGGCACTTATGACGACTGAAAATATTATGCAGCGCGTTCGCGAGCTAGCCGTTCAGGCCACTAACGACACACTCAGCACCTCTGACCGCAAAATTATCGCCACCGAAGTCAAAGCGCTGCGCAATGAACTGCTATCGCTGGCAAACACCCAAGACGTTGCTGGAAATTATGTTTTTGCCGGCTCAATGGCCCGGACAAAGCCCTTCGCTGCAAATGCTCAGGGCACACTCGTCTATCAGGGCGACAGCAATCGCATCATGGTCGACATCTCTGATCAGCGCCAGATGCAGCTCAATCGCCCAGGCAGCGAAGTGTATTCCAGTATTGTCCGTGAAACTGCAGGCGGCACCTCTGAACGCGTCGGCTTCTTTTCAGTGCTCGATGACTTTTCTGCGGCCCTCGATAACAACAACACCGCACAGATGCAGAGCAGCTTGGGTGAAATTAGTCAATTGACCCAGAACACCGCCATTGCCATTGCCGATGTCGGTAGTCGTATGGCCATGGCAGACTTCCAGACCGATGCGTTAAACGACGTCAAAGCGCGCTATCAGCAACTGCTGTCAAATGCAGAAGATTTGGATTACGCCAGCGCCATTACGCAGCTCACGTCGGAGATGATGTCGCTCGAAGCAGGGCAGAGTAGTTTTGCCAAAATTTCGCAGCTGAGTTTGTTTGATTACATAAGATAAGCGCCGCCCAACTTGTTAGGGATAGATACCAATCCCCCGATTTAGAGACCCGAGATGGCTGAAACCACCACTAGTTCAAGCTCCAGCATATCAACCCAGATTTTAACAACCCTGGGTGCGGGCTCTGGCATCGACGTTGTTGCGCTGGCAAAAAACCTCACCGATGTCACCAAGGTGCCACAACAAGAAGCAATTCAAGAAAAGATCACCGCAAGCGAAGCCTCCGTGTCCGGCTATGCCCTGATCGCCTATCAGCTTGGCGTGGTAAAGACAGCGTTTGAACAACTCAACGATGCCGATGAACTGTCTGTCAGCTCTGGAACTACCTCTGATATTAACAAAGTCAGCTTCTCCGCTCTCTCTGGCAATGCCGCCGCCGGCTCCTATGATCTAACTGTCAGTCAGCTTGCCCAGGGGCAGCGCACAATTTCTGACCAATTTAGCTCAAAGACCACAGTGCTTAACGCGTCGCCATTTGATATCTCGCTGTCTGTTGGCGCTACGCGAGCAGGCACCTATACAGAGGCCCTCTCACAAGCCGATCTGCGGACAGCCATCGCCAGCGGCCCGATCACCATCACCGACGGCAGCGGCAACACTATTACAGTCACCCAGGCCGAGATCAATGCCGCAGGTAACACCGCCACCGGCGCTGAAACCCTTGCAGGCTATGCAGCTGCGTTGCAGGCCAAAGCGGCCGCATCAGGGCCCTTTGCATTCAATGTCGCTGGCAATGGCAACAGCGGCGTGACATATACCCAAAAGAGCGCCGGTACAGGTGTCATTGCAAGTGCGCAAGGGCCTATTACTGCAGGCATTAGCGCCACCGCAGCGATTTCTGGTGTTGCCGCAAAATACAATGTGAGCGCCACAGCCGCTGCCACCACGACACTTGTTGTTGGTGACGGTAAAAATACCGTCAGCATCGCCAGCGCGACCTACACATCGATAGCCGGTCAAGTAGCTGCCATTCAAAATGGCGCTGGCTATGACGACCTTCTTTTCACGGTCGCCAGCAATGTCAATGGCGACGGCTTTGAATTTGTCTACAAAACCACGGGTGCCGTCACAACCGCACCCACCGTTACCGGTTCAGGCGGCACTCACACAGTGACCTCAACACAGACTGGCGTGACCGCGGTGAATGCCCCGACCACCACAACCATTGCCGTCACAGACCCCACTCCAGCAGGCGTCGTTAGCGCAATTAATGCCGCTGGCACAGGTGTCACCGCTAGATTGGTTGATACCGGTATTCAGGGTTCTAATTACCGGATAATGATAACCGGTGCTACCGGCAGCCAGAGTGTATTCTCTCTCTCCTCTAGCCCCGATATAGGCTTTGGCGACGTCGGTAACACTCTGCAGACAGCCCAAGATGCCATCTTGTCTGTCAATGGGCTATCGATTACCCGCAGCAGCAACGAAATATCCGACGCAATTGGCGGCGCCACCCTCGCCTTGACAGCGACCACAGATACCGCGGTACGTCTAAATGTGAGTAGTGACAAGTCTGTTATGAAAACAAATGTGCAGGCAGCCGTTGCCGCCTACAACGAATTCAATAAGTTGCTCACTGACTTAACCAGCTCAGTCCCTAACGAAGATCTCGAGTACAGCGGCGCCCTCGCCAGAGAGCAGAGCGCAGTGCGTTACATCAAGCAGCAAGTATTTGACAAAATTATGGGAGATTCATCGACCAAGAGCGGTGTTGTCTCCGCCATGAGAGATATTGGCGTGAGTGTTGATAAAACAGGCAGCCTGACATTCGATAGCGACCGCTTCGATGCAGCAGCACTGGATCATTACGAGGACGTGGTCGCCATGTTGTCAGCTAATACCAGCAATCAGAATCTCTACTCCGCAGCCAGCAAGGGACTAGCGCAGGACGTCGCTACGGTGATCACCAATCTAACCAATAGTACCGGTATTGTCGCGACCCGAAAAAATAATGCCGAAGACTATCGAGAAGATTTTGCCGACGAGTTATTGGCATTAGAGGCGCGTATGGAAAACGTCTATCAGCGCTATTTGACCCAGTTTGCCGCTATGGACTCCATGCTAGAAAAAATCGACGGCACCAAAGAGTACTTGACGGGCCAGCTCGAATCCCTCGCTAATATGTATAAGCCCCAGTAAGCGGCGAAGAGTGATAAAGCCCTAAATGCCCGCGTACTGCGGGTATTTTTTTGACTCGAGATCCTCCACTTAAAGGCAATACAAACGACTTCACCCATAAAAAAAACCCGGCGCGGGCCGGGTTTTTGGTGTTGCTAAGTGCTGTGTTGCAGAATTACTTAAGCAAAGCGAGTACTGACTGTGCCTGTTGGTTAGCTTGCGCCAACATAGCGGTACTCGCCTGCTGAATAATCTGCGTGCGGGCCAGTTCAGTTGACTCTGAGGCATAGTCTGCATCGAGAATACGGCTGCGTGAGGCGGCAGTGTTCTGAGATACGTTAGCCAGGTTGTCAACGGCGTATTCTAGGCGGTTAATGGTGGCGCCCAGGGTTGCTCTGTGAGAGCTGACGCGGGCTAGTGCATTGTCTAGTTGCTTTATTGTGTTTTCTAAAGCGGTTCCATCAACAGATGACCCTTGGGCTGATGAGCCTCCTGAGGCGGATATAACAAATTCCAGCGCGTCCAAGTCCGTGGTGTCGGTTCCAGCGTCCAAAGCTGAGTCAATACGGTTGAATAGATCAAGTGCGTCTGTGCCTGAAGTAGTAGCTTCAGCCGTGCCTGCTACTACGTTCAAATCAGCAAACTCAATTGAAATAGTTTGACTAGCATTTGCACCCACTTGGAAGGCGATTGAGCCAGCAGAGCCATCGAGAAGCTTCTTGCCATTCCACTCTGTATTTACTGAGATTGACTGAATTTGCGCTGTCAGAGCCTCAAACTCTGTATTGAGAGCGGTGAGATCTGCGTTGCCATTGGTGTTCGACGCTGCCTGCACGGTTAGCTCACGCATACGCTGAAGCATATTGGTTACTTCGAGCATGGCGCCATCAGCGGTTTGAATCATGGAGATAGCATCGTTACCGTTGCGCACAGCCTGATCAAGACCACGGATCTGCGAGGTCATTTTAGACGAGATCGCCAAGCCTGCGGCATCGTCAGCGGCAGAGTTAATGCGCTGCCCAGTTGAAAGGCGCTCCATGGTTTGACCCATGGCGCGTTCGTTTTTGGCAAGCGCATTACTGGTAATGGTTGCCGCAATATTGGTATTGATAACTGCCATAGGTGTATCCTCAAAAATGAAATTGCAAAATAAGGAGGTCGCGTATTCAGCGTCGCCTCCTAAGTCGGTCACCTGTGTAAACCGCTCTGTATTACTAAGATCGACAGCAGTCGCCAAAGCTTTAATGAACCGTTTTGATCGCATCGTTTTATTTTAGGTGGGTGGTGGCGAGAAAATAAAAACCCGGCGCGGGGCCGGGTTTTTGATGTTGCTAAGTGCTGTGTTGCAGAATTACTTAAGCAAAGCGAGTACTGTCTGCGCCTGTTGGTTAGCTTGCGCCAACATAGCGGTACCTGCCTGCTGAATAATCTGCGTGCGGGCCAGTTCAGTTGACTCTGAGGCATAGTCTGCATCGAGAATACGGCTGCGTGAGGCGGCAGTGTTCTGAGAAACGTTAGCCAGGTTGTCAACGGCATACTCAAGGCGGTTAATAACAGCACCAGCTGATGCGCGTGCGGTGTTAACCTTGTCCAGCATATGGTCAAGACTCTTAATAGCGTTTGTAGCGCCACCCTGAGTTGAGATATCACCTGATTGAGAGCCAGCAACGAGTCCACGAGTTACAGACAGATTTGCAACGGTAAAGTCAGCGGTTGTCGCGGTGATGTTGGTCCCGGCAAATGCTAAGCCATTACTAGCAAGGGTGAGGGTAATATTTCCAGCACCAGAATGATTTGTAATTACGCCGCTAGAGGTAATTTCAGTGCTTGATCCATGCATTGTAAGGCCGGTAACCGCACCTGATGCAACAGTTGTTACTTCCGCAGAGAATGCCACTGAATCAATTGTGAAGCTTATTGTATCGCCCACTTTAAGTGCGGCCGCGCCACCAAGTGATGAAGAAGCCCAGCTGGCCGCTGCTGAACCACTGGCTACCGTATTGGCACCAAGCGATGTGGTTGCAATTGTTGAATCTGTCTCAATCTGCGCAAATGTATGACTCACAGTTTGCCCAGCATTCGCGCCTATCTGGAAGTTCGAGGTAGTGGCCGTCGTGTCTAGAATATTGACGCCATTCCACGACGTGTCATTGCCGATGGTATTAATCTGCGCGGCAAGCGCTGCGAATTCAGTTTGCAGTGAATCCCTGTCCGTTGAGCCATTAGTGCCTGATGCCGCTTGAACAGCAAGCTCACGCATACGCTGAAGCATATTGGTCACTTCAATCATGGCACCATCTTGAGTCTGAATCATGGAGATAGCATCGTTACCGTTGCGCACAGCCTGATCAAGACCGCGGATCTGCGAGGTCATTTTAGACGAAATAGCCAAGCCAGCTGCATCGTCAGCGGCAGAGTTAATACGCTGCCCGGTTGAAAGACGCTCCATGGTTTGACTCATGGCACGCTCGTTCTTTGCAAGTGCGTTGCTGGTGATGGTCGCTGCAACATTAGTATTAATTACGGGCATTGTTTCTACTCCTAATCGAATTTCTTAAAAACTGTTATTTTGCTTACAAACCTATAATCGGTAGGTGATTGAAAAACTTTAATTAATCGAGGTAGTTACTGATGGGTAGGTGGGGTGATGGATATTGGGGCTATAAAAAAACCCGGCGCGGGGCCGGGTTTTTGGTGTCGCTAAGCGCTGTGCTGCAGAATTACTTAAGCAAAGCAAGTACTGACTGCGCCTGCTGGTTAGCTTGCGCCAGCATAGCGGTACCTGCCTGCTGAATAATCTGCGTGCGGGCCAGTTCAGTTGACTCTGAGGCATAGTCTGCATCGAGAATACGGCTGCGTGAGGCGGCCGTGTTCTGAGATACGTTAGCCAGGTTGTCAACGGCGTATTCTAAGCGATTGATTGCGGCACCATAAGTTGCGCGTTCAGTGCTAACGTTTGCCAGTGCTTTATCTAGCATGTAGAGAGCGTCATTTGGGTTTCCTGCGACAATTCCGGGTGGGTTTACCATACTTGCTTCAAGGTTGATATCGCTAATCTTAAGTAGTCCGTTCGCATTCGAATTCAGGGAAACGAATTGGGAGTTGACTATGGTTGCCCCACTATTGCCAGCTGTCTGGAAGTTTTTAAAGGTAACAGATATTTGCTGGCCCGCGTTAGCGCCCACTTGAAAGCCCTTTGCAACATCAGCTGTCTGACCAAACACTTTTTCGCCGTTCCAGGTGGTTCCAGTTGCAATAGAGTCAATTTGGCTGCGCAATGCGGCAAACTCAGTTTGCAATGCAGCCTTGTCAGTGTCGCCATTGGTGCCGGTTGCTGCCTGAACAGCC
>Ga0208163_1000488_pt1 | contig 10502 bp, 7 predicted proteins | sample ColrivemetaGS753_FD_187615 | JGI IMG/M metagenome (GOLD analysis project Ga0208163, IMG submission 187615) | Estuarine microbial communities from the Columbia River estuary - Ebb tide non-ETM metaG S.753 (SPAdes) (version 2) | ecosystem: Environmental > Aquatic > Marine > Intertidal zone >...
CGCTATCAAGCACGCCCCTTCACAGAGCGCTGACCTCGGCGCTTTGGGGCTTCCTCCTCGCAGGAGGAATGACTTTGAGGGTGACGCACCCTTAAATCCCATGAAGGGTGATCACCTCCAGAAGTTCTGGAAAAATTATCTGCACGAGCGCGCCATTTTTGAGAGCAAGCAGACCTATGCACGTCGTAAGCGTGCTTTGATCGCTCGCCTCAAGAGGGCGCAAAAGCAGGCGGCGGCAGCCCACGCCAAGAAGATGAACGCTCACGCGAACATCCTCACCGGCCAGCTCTGCTACCTCTCGAAGCGCGCCCAAGAGCACAGCGACGAGGATTTGTTGATTCAGGTCAACAAGGCCTTCGAGCTTGCTCAGGCCGCGAAGAGCGAGGAAGAGATCATCGACCTGGTCCGTGCTCTCGAGCGTGAGATCAATGGCGACCTCTGGCGCTTTGACAACACCATTTACTTCCAGTACGAGTGTGACGCCCGTCGCTCTGCTGGTACTTCTGATCAGACGGGCAAAAAGGAGAAAAAGACATTGCGTAAAGCATTTGTCTTTGCAATTAAGCTCATTGCCGCGATGATCAGCTTTAAGCTTCTTCAAGGGTTCCTCCCTGAGGATAGCTTTGGGTTGATCTTCGTTGCTGTGGTCGGCGGGACTGATGTTCCTACCGACTTTGTGGGCGACGATCTTGAGGTTGTTGCTGAGAAGCTCCAGCCTCACAGCAACCTGGGGCAGGCCCTCGCGTCCATCGAGCGTCGTATGGGTCACCTCCCCATGAGCACCATGACCTTGCTCCCTGGCGGGGACGGAGCACCAAAGGTGATCTTCAAGACGAACGGGCGCGACAACATCGGCCTTGTGCCCTTCGCTCAGGCGTTTGGTCTCGAGGCTTTGGGCGAGGACGACGTGCTTCTTATCGAGGCAAATGGCGTCCAGCAAGAGGCTATCAATGAGGCATGCCAAGCCTTCATTGCCAAGGGGTATCGTCCCGTTGGAACTCGGATGCTCATCAAAGCGTTCAATGAGGACGGGTCTCGAGCACTCGGGGCTGACTACATCGAGGCCATCGACGCCTTTCTCGGCAAGATGGTCGACGTCAGGTCTTACTTCAGCCTGGGCAGTGCTCCTGCGCTTAAGACCTTCACCCTCGACGAGGATATTTGTACCGAGCGCGAGGGTGAGGACGAGGGCCGCGAGGTCCTGTGGTTCACTGGCAAAGCTGGCAAAATCTTCGCTGGTCTTGACGGTGTTGAGGGTGGCCTGCCCATCTCAGAGAAAGCGATGGAGGCGATCTTTGGGTCTAAGAACCCTGGTCAGCCACGCCTGATCGTCAAGCTCCGTGAGGGTGTCGCGGCGATGGTCAAGGGTAACTTTGCTCCTATGGCTATTAGGGCCTTTTGGAACGAGAATACCCAGTCTTGGGACTTCAAGACCCGCGCTCACTTCGACAACACCGACAAGGCCGACTGGCGCAAGGGCTACGACTTCGTCTTCATCGAGGATGACACCCCCAAGGGCCGTGGTAAAGACGAGCTCAAGACTGAGGATATCAAGCTCTTTGACGCAAAGGGCAAGATCTCTGGCTGGCTCATCGCTCAGGCGAAAAACGAGCAAGGCAAGAGCTTGGTCTCGTATCAGGTCCTGGCTCTCGTAGCCAAGAGTGCCGGCCTTGATGCAATCGCTGCGCACATGGAGAGCTTGATCTCTAACAGTGTGCAGAAGAGCGTTGATCAGGTCGAGCGCGATCTTGACAAGCTCGACATCCCTGGTGCTACCGTGAGCGACTTGGAGAAATTCAAGGAGCTCTTGAGCGCCATCGCACCCGGGTCTGCCCGCCAGACTCGTAAGAACCACCTTGGCTTCGGTGCTGAGGTGTTCACTGGCTACATCCACATGAACGTGCTCATTAAGAAGGGCACAATCGTCGTGGGCGATGGCTTCGGCCTCAACAAGCGTGAGATGGTCAACCGCCGTAAGAAGTTCGGCGCTGAGGATGCCTGCGGTGGCAAGAACCCAATCTTGGACCACCAACAGACCTGGGTGGGCAAGCTCATCCGCATCGGGGACGTCCAGAAGCTGAGGGAGTCTCTGGACAACCACAAGCCCCTCAGCGATGAGGAGAAGGCCTTCGCAGCTGATCTTTTCGGCGCTGACAAGCTCGATAAGGCCATTTGGATGACCGAGCAGATCAGGTGGGTTTTGGCGTTCGCTCCTGCGCTCACCCGTGGCTCGATCCTCATGAACGCAGAGGACGTCGCTGACCTTGCGGGTGATGATGACGGGGACCAGCTCTGGTTCTCGTTCGGAGATGAGCGCATCCTCGAGGTGTTCCGCCTCATCAAAGACCAGGCACAGGGCAATACGCTCTATGCCATTGAGAACAATAAGGGTGCTCAGCTCCCCTCCGAGACGGGGGCTAGAGACTTTAAAGATCTCTTGACCGCAGAAGGTGACGAGCTTACCGCGCTCTGCCGGTTCATCATGGCTCCTAACAAGGGTCAGGGTCCAGTCGGCTACATGGCCAACATCTGTACCATTCTGATGGCGACCTTCCAGAAAGTTGACAATGGCAACGGCGGCATGGCGTACGACAACGATTGGGTCGAGCGCCTCCAGGCTACGCTCAACCTCATGCAACAGACGTCAATCGACCTCCAGAAAAGGATCTACCTGACCGTCTGCCTCATGAGGTGGACCAAGGGTGACCTCCGTAAGGAGAAGCTCAACGGTCGTGGCCTTGTGCCCGGGTACGATTTCCCTGGCCTCGCACACGACTTCAACCCAAACGGCTTCGATCCTGAGAGCTTCGGTTCAGATGAGTACAAGGCAGCCTTGACTCAGGTTGAGATGCCCAATGTACCTAGCCACTGGGTGACTGGTGAGAGCTTCCCTCTGTGCACCGACAACGACAGCCAGTATGCAATCAGGGCTATCGGGTCTTGGTTGATCTGGGAGGTGCTCAGTCTGATCGTCACCGGCAAACCTGCCAACTGGGGCGATGTTGCTGATGACGCAAAGGGTGGTCTTGACCCCTGGGTCACCAGCCAAGCCTTTATCAGCGAGGATGGTCCGGACTTTGAGGCTTTCGCCAAGAAGTACGCCCTTACCGACGAGCAACATGCTCAGGTTCTCAACGCCTGGCGCAAGAGCCCTTCCGAGCTGTACAGCTGGAAGACGCAAGGCAAGGACGAGCCATTCGTCCAGAGAGCGCCTGCGGCTCTTGAGCTCAACCATGAGATCGCTATGCGCCTCAAGGAGAGCTACAAGCCCTCTGGCGAGGTGAAGGTTCACTTCCGCGAGGTTGAGGCCGAGATCAAGCGTCTCTTCTCCACTGACTTTGCTGGACAGGAGTGGCGTGCGCGCAAGTTTGTAGATACCCTCATCGACGGTTTCTATCTCGAGGCTGCGCTCGCTAACAACAATAAGGCAACCTCAGAGCGATTCCAAAACTCTGAGGAGCGCTCAGGGGTCGAGGCTCTTGGCTATATCCTTGAGTCGCTTGAGAACAGCTTTACGGCTTCTACAGGGGCTACAAAGGCTGACATCAAGCTGGCTCGTGCTTTTGCGGCTGCTCTCAACCCCCGTGAGCGTCGCGACAACAAGGCTCGCGAGATCGGTGTCTTCGTGATGCTCATTTCTTGGTGGACGTTAGAGTACGCAAACCAGGAGTGGATCGACCTTATCCAGCGGAACATCACTCCTGAGGAGGGGGACAAGACTCCTAAGTACAAGCTCGCCATGAGTAAGTATGGGGTGGATGAGGCTACAGCCAAGAAGCTGGTCAAGGCCAAGCTCTCCAAGACCATTGACCCTGACCTCCTCAAGGTCATTAAGGGTCTCGTCAATGAGCACTTCTCGGTCAACGTTGAGAAGATGGAGGCCAAGGCTACCTGGCTTGTTGATGACGCGCTCAGCGCTGCCGTCAAGGCGATCGAGAACACCGAGATCGTCATGGCAAAGCGTGACGTGCTCAAAGAGGTCAAAGAGGCTACCCTGCGCTGGACCGACATGCGTGACGGCTGGAATGATCAGCGTGTGGCGTTTGAGATCCTTTTGGCCTCTACGGGGTGGTTCGCCGCCTCCTGGTTTGAGGCGCTTAAGGATGAGCTCAAGGTAATTGCTTCTCAGTCTACTAGGACTGTGGGTGAGATCCGTAAAGAGCTTAAGAAGTCCGCACCTGGCGCTGATGTCAGCGCTCTGAAAGCTGAGCTCAAGGTAGCTTCCAAGGCCTCTTCGGCTAAGAAGATCCTTGAGATGCTGGACGACGACAGCATTGGCTACGCTAGCCTCCTGAACGCGCTCTGTAACCCCAAGCAGAACCCACTGGCGCGTCAGTTTGTCAGCACAATGCTCGACAACAGCGGTCCTATCGTGAACGTTGAGCGTGCGTGGCAACGTGCGGATGATCTCGGCTGTGACAAGTCAGATCTCCGTGATTGGACTTGGGAGCTTGGTGACTGGGTGAGCTATAAGGGCAAGGGTATTGACCCCAACACGGGCACGCCCCGGACGGGTAAGACCGTGCTCTACGCGCACTCACGCGTCGAGTGGTCTTTAACTGACACCGCTACGGCAGCCTTCACCCGCACCCTCCTCGAGGGCGGCGTGAGCATTTACAAGCTCACGAAGGTGCCTGCACAGAGCTTTAAGACCTGGCGTTACTTCGATGCTTTCGTTTATGAGGCGGAGAAGACCAGCGATTACTCACTGGTCCATGGTGTCGGTCACCTCATCAGCCTCGCTATTCCTACACAGAAGCAAGCTGACGAGGAGCGCTACCGCCGCATGGCACACCTTGGTCACCTCGAGTGGGCTCTCGAGCTTTGGCGAGAGGTCGACCCAACCCTCGCGCAGGCCGATGTTCGTTATCACGTTGAGGGTCTCCGTGAGGAGATTGCTCGCGTTGAGGCGCTCAAGAGCAACGCTCTCATGGCCAGCTGGGGTCACTTGTTGACTCCTATCACCTGGGGGATGCAGATCCACACCTGGGGTGGCAAGCTGACCAAAAAGGCTATCAATGGCCGTGCCTGGGCAGCGCTTGCGCAGCTTGGCAAGTGGGATGAGCGCTACCACGAGCAGCCCAAGAGGAATGAGTTCGGCACCGAGATTGTCACGTCTGAGCTCAAGGCCCTTAAGACTAATGGCGACCACATGCCCTTCAAGCGTAACTTCGGTTCTCGCAACCAGAGCCAAGCTCTCCAGAGGGCTAAGCGCATGGCAGGCAAGGGCGAGGGCGAGCTCGACGACACCACTGACCTCGTGCCCTTTAGCTTCGGTGATGACGACAACGTCCAGCACGACTATGCTGACTGGCTTGACTTCATCGAGGAGGTTGCGAGCAACGGCACTGGCCCTGCTAGCGCCATGGTCCTCGCTGGCCTTTGGTACGGTGCTCATGGTGGGCGTATTGCGGCTCTTGATCCCAACGGCTCAATCTTCTCCCAGGAGATCGCCGAGAAGATCCAGAAGCGCCTTGTGCGCTGTCCCGCCTACGAGGTTCGTCTTCACATCGAGGACCTCCTCAACGGCGAGTACGTTGCTCCTGTGAGCAAGCCAACTGACAAAGAGAGCGCGGAGGCCTTCTTCGCCGTGCTTCGCCGTAAGGCTGGCCTCGCTTAATTAATAATCCTGGCGTGATGCACTATCCAAATATCTAGCCGTCTTTTTCGGTGAGATAAGTGTGTTGCGTCAGGGCGTGTCAGGTCGGAGCAATTCTGCCGAGATCTCTGATGAGTATGTCTCAGGACAACGAAACACGAATCAGTAGCTCAGAAAACATTCATAAGGAGAATAAAATTGAGCGATTTTGATAAGCTTCTTGCCGCTCTTATGGCGGGGGGCTCAACCGTCAACGTGACCGTAATTCAGGCGGTTCACGCTGGCGGCGTAGTCAACATCAAGAACGGGTGCGTTGATGTTGAGAAGTCTGGTGCACCCCACCCCAAGAAGGCTCAGGGGGAGAAAAAGAGCCAGTCGACTGATGTTGTCGACGACGAGCACACAGGCGCTGCTGATGATGGCCCTGTTGGCGGTAATAGCGAGGCTCCGATCGATGTAACTCCTGTCGAGCGTAATCGCGGGGCAAAGAATGAGCCAACGAACACATCTCCTGAGGCTACCCTCCTCGCCGAGGTCAAGACAAAAATTCTTGGCTTGAGTGATGAATTGACTAACGGTGTCGTCAACGATATCAACAGTCTTGAGAGCTTGAGCGTCGAGCAGCTCCAGTCGATTCTCGACTGTGACGACGGCGCCCTCGACGACATCGACGACATCCTCAATGCTCTCCTCCCCGACCTTGCTTTTTAAGCAAGGTTAATTAAACTCATCTACACCATCACTCCTAAATCATTATAATATAGTGATAACGACTCCGCCAAACTCCGCCAAGCGGAGCTTGGCACCCCTGTCGGGGTGAGGAAATGGTGGGCTCTGCCCCCCAAACCCCCCGTGTTGTAGGGGTGAGGTGATGTATGGTGAAAGGAAATCAGTATGTCTGACACAACTTTCGACCCAAAGTTGCTCTGTTTTATTTCCCCCTCGGGGGAGTTTCAAGCACTAGCTCCTCTGATCGCACTTGTGCGTGATGAGCAGCTCGTTTTCCAGGCAAACCGGCCTCTTTTGGAGGGGTTCGGGTGCCAAAGCGATGAGCAGACCAAGCAGGGATTCGACTTTCTCAAGTCAATCTCTCTCTCGTCCACTTTTAATTCATGGGCGAATGAGGAAGAGGGGTCCTCCGGGATTTCGTCTAAGTCACTGGTCGCGTCGGCAACGACGCCCGGTGCAATCCTGACCCTCGTGGGCCTTCTAAGGAGTCATCCTGACGCTTCGGCGTCAGGAACCTTGACCGTCAACTACGCCAACCCCGCGCGCCGCGCAGGGGTGGGGCGTCCCCGCTAACTAAACCCCCATACATCACCTCACACCGCTTAGCGCGTTCTTTTCCGTAAGGAGACGAGACGCTGAGTGGCACCTCTTTGAGTAGAGGGGCGTAGGATAAGCGTTAAAAGCGTAATCCTTGGTCGCTTAGACCTAAATGCGTCTTCCTGAAGCAGAGTAATCTGTGAACGGGATCGATGTGGCTCTTTAGGGAGCCGAAACGCGGAGTCAGGTGAAGACTTAAAAACACACCCCGTGAGTTGGGGTAAATTTTCGCCCCTTCAGACTGGCTACTTCTTCGTAGTTAGGGGCAGGCAATGCACTTTAGTGTAGCAGAGGCCAGTCAGCCGGTGATAGGTGTGCCGGTGGTAATCTTGAGGTTAATCGTACTCAAACTCAAGAACCAAGACACCTGCGGGGACATAACTCCCTTTGGAAGCCTTTACCGGGTGGACATCTATCTACGGATAGGCACACAGGGCGACTGCAGGCATGTAGTCTAGAAGATCTTAATGCTGAGTACATCACACCACACCACATACAGGAGGGTCGCCATGACCGGTATTGTGGAGACTCAACAGGGCTTCCGCGTCTTTTGGCGCGGTTGCCTGATTGGTGTGCACGCGTCTTTTAGCGCGGCACACCGTGAGCTCCTCTCTATCTCAGAGTAAAATCTGAGATAGAGAGTGAGCTTGCTCCTGAGCATGACGTTAAAAGGCTCACCAGCTTTGGCTGGCAGTATCGACTGTTGGCTCGAGCAAGATAGTGTCTCTTTTGGAGAGGAGACGCTATTTAGTCTTACGGCTCTTTATTTAAGGAGACGTTAAGACAAGCCCTTTTATCAGGATATAGGCTATGGGTGAGACACCGAGCCTAGTAGAATATATATTCTATGAAGTTACGTTTAGTAACAAGAAAGTTCACCATGACAGGGTAAGTAAAAGCCCGGTGAAGAAGGTAAACTTCTTAATATGTTATTTATGGCCACCAAGGTTGGTGCCAGAGGGTTCTAGAGTCCACTGTGTGCGAAGTTACAGCTAGCACACAGTAGACTCATTCAAAGAGACTGTAATCTCTTTGCTCTGGTAGCCGGTTCAATCCCGGCATGGTTATTTAACGCACCCCGTAGCTGGGGTCGAAACACAGTCTTTCTCGGATGTAGGAGAGAGTTAATAGGAGTCGCGTACCTATTGTTAAAACTGTGTCGGGCTAGCTTAGGCCCCTGAAGAGAACCAGACATCCCGCCTTACTTCAGCCTCGTTGCATATAAAGGAGAAATACTATGCAATTCCTTAACATCTCTAACCACCCCGTAGAGGGTTGGTCAGCGTCACAGCGCGAGGCGGCCCTCGCGCTCGCTCCTGACGCTGACTTGCTCGATGTTGATTTTCCAACCCTCGACCCTCAGTGGTCGAGGGTAAAGGTCAAGGTGAAAGCGATCGAGTTTATAGACGATCTCGACCCTCGGCCTGGCGCGAGGGCAATGGTAGCGGGTGAGGAGCCTATAATGTGTTTCTACCTCGTGCGTGAACTCCAGGCACTCGGGGTGGCCTGCTACAGCGCGACCACTGAGCGCGTGGTCGAGGAGCGCGACGGTGTAAAAACCTCGCGCTCCTCATTTGTGCGCTTTCGTGAGTGGCCTGCTCTCTAAGAGTTAGGTCGCTCCGGGCAGAGTAAACTGCCATAAAAAATCCAGGTAATGTTATTCACCTGCTCTTACAATAAGAGAAAAGAAATAACCTCTTTGAGGAGACGAGACTTTTTAAGGATACAACTTAAGGAGACGAGACTCGAAGAGACCGCTAAGGTAATGTAGCGGTATATAAATAACGAGGCGTCGCCCCCAATAAGTCTAATAGGCAGGGGGAACTACATCCACGCCTACATCGGAACAACATAAGAAGCTTAGGAATTTCTTATGCCGTGAGCATTATCTGGGATGATTAAGCGGGGTTAGCTCAGTGATAGAGCGCTAGCAGCCAACCGTCTGTTGTAAAGAAAGTCAAGCCTAGGAAACTTGATAAGTAATTACAATGGGTTAAGGTAAACATACGAGCTTCCTATCGTATGGGCAACATGCTAGAAGCGTTGGTTTGATTCCAGCACCCTGTAGCAGCCAAGAATGTATGAAGCCTCCACGTGGCTCTTGGCGGAAATGGCAATCATTGAAGTGATTGTGTCAGCTAATATCATACACAAACCATTAAAAAGGAGATTAAAAAAATGGAACAGTACCTTCGTGATCTTAAATTTGTAGTTGGATCCTTGCTACTCATTGCCGCCGCGTTCGCGGCACTGACAGGAGCGGGGATCCTCGTGTACAGCTACCCCCTTATTGGGGGCCCCATTTTAATTGCGGCCCTGCCCCTCTTGATAAGGGTGATCTAGCGCCGCAAGCCCCTAAAAACCCAAAAAGCTTGATTCCAGAGCGTATGAATTGGGTACTCTAGGGGGTAAACACTTTTCTTACACCAAACTCAAATTTGAGAAAACCTCGATTCCAAAGCGTAAAGAGACATTTTAGTCAAAAGTCGCGGCGGAAGAAAAATTCTCAGGATTAAAAGGATCAAAAAAATGAGAAAGCCTAAGAAAATAATAAGCTTTTGTGAGTATCACGAAAAGTTCAATTGTGAGGAGTGTGAGGGGCTCCTCTTTGCTACCTTCGAGGAGGTGGCGAAAAGGTACGGTGACTTTGATGTCACCTACCGTAATGGAGTATTGGAGGGGGTGTGGATTAAGAGCTGGAGCGAGTTTACTTGCTCCAGCTTTAAGAACCACTACAAAGGAGGGTGGGTCATTATAGAGCCCGGGGCATGGGCTTGGGAGGTTAGGAAAGTGCGCGTGGAGGCGCACGACTGATGGGTGGCGCCATGTGCTTAGCAATCTCAGTCATCTCCCTCGTGTGGGGAGGGATGCACTTGGGATGGGGTGATTGGTATGTGGCGCCGTTTCTTCTTGTCTTTTTAACTCCTTCTCTTTACGAAGAGACACTGTTGAAAGGATACGAGGAGACGGCAAGGATACACGTAGACAACGCATGGTACATCTTCACGTATCGTGCAGTACTGTTTTGTATTCTATGTGTATTCTACATCCCATGGATCTTAGTAAGTGACATTGCAAAAGACTCATGGGAATATCTCGAGGAGACTTTTTCTCCTAATCTTTAAACTTTTTTTAACTTTTTTTGTTTCAGACTTGAAACATCAGCAAGTAATCTGTAAATAATAAGGAAAACATAATGAGTAACGAGACTACATCTTCAACCCTTTCTCAAACCCTTTCTTCAAACCCTTCTCAGACCCTTTCACACAAGACAGTTCAGCAAGCACATCAAGCTCTGTTTGACAGCCTTCCTGAGAGTCTTCGCAAGTACTTGCAGATTCATGCGTTTACTTCAAAGGTCTCTTGCATTAAGCTTCAGAAGGGAGCGTTCCGCAACTTTATGGCAGAAGGCGGCCGTATTCTCAAGACAGATAACTTCGAGATTATTTGTCAAGATGCAGTTAATACGATCTTGAATCACGTTGTTTCACAAGATGCAACAATGCGTGTTGATGCACGACACCTTTACAACGATTACCTGGGTATTCACGTATACCTTGGTACTAACAACGTAGAT
>Ga0208163_1000491_pt1 | contig 10417 bp, 8 predicted proteins | sample ColrivemetaGS753_FD_187615 | JGI IMG/M metagenome (GOLD analysis project Ga0208163, IMG submission 187615) | Estuarine microbial communities from the Columbia River estuary - Ebb tide non-ETM metaG S.753 (SPAdes) (version 2) | ecosystem: Environmental > Aquatic > Marine > Intertidal zone >...
ATCTATTTTGAGCACATTGCAAAAAATGACATCATTATTAGCGAAGATGCGGCTAGTGAAAAGTTCAATATTGAACTTGTTCAAACATATCTTATCCCACATGATGTCGCTTCAATGATGGAGGTGCCTATCATTTCAGAAGGAAAACTAAAAGGGATCATCTGTTTTGAAAACCTGCACAACATCAGAAAATGGACCAGTGACGAACAACATTTCGCCATTGCATTAACGCAATTATTGATCCTTACGATCGAAAACAACTCCAAAAATATATTGAGGGAACAGCTGGAAAAGCTTGTGAACGAAAAATCAATTCTTATAGCAGAGATCAACCATCGTGTAAAGAATAATCTCGCTGTAATCACTGCTCTAATTCGAAGTGAGATGCATCGAACAAAGGACAACTATCATCATGAGTTGTTTGAAAACATCCTCGCAAAGACCTTCTCCTTATCTACCCTGCAAAGTTCAATGTACCATAGCAAGAATTATCAGGAGGTGGACTTCTACGACTTCCTAAAATCCCTTTTGGAAAATATTGATGGCACTTACGGTTTTGGTAAAAATGTCCAAAAAGAAATCAATGGCGACGAACAGATCAAAATTGAAGTCACCAATGCCATTCCACTTTCACTTATCACAAACGAAGTACTTACCAATAGCTATAAATACGCTTTTTTAAAGGAGAAAAACAATGACCTTAATATTATCCTTCATCAAAATGAGGATGAAACCTCGATCACATTCATTGATAATGGCTCTGGATTGCCTGATGATTACAAATACAAAGGGACAGGCATGGAATTGATCGAAGGCTTGGTAGAACAAATCGATGGTAAGCTGGATATAGCTACCGATGAAAAAGGAACAAAGATCCATATTTCCTTCTAATGGACCTGAAAGAGATTGACGTTTCTAAATTCGGAAAAATTCGTCCGAGATTTTCTCTGGCAGTCAAAACTTCAGTAGACGACACCTTCGCTCATCTTGAAAAAGAATTCTTGAAGAGAAGTTGATTTCTAGCTTGCGTTCAAACAACCTGATATTTTTGAAAACGCCAAGTTGGATGCAACATTACTGGACGCCGGAAATGACTATTCGTATTAAGGATGACGAATATTCAGAAAATGTGATGGTCAATTGTCTTATTTGGTCCGCGACAACAGGTATGGGCAATGTTTACTATGATCTAAGCTGACATTATCCTGATAACCTCCTTTGCCGGTATGTTTGGAATCGTACAATATCAAACTCAAGGATATAGTGCCTTTCTTTATATTGTACCGATAGGAATTATTGCCTTCCCCACTGTCTTTATTGCGGTAAAGTTTGGTCAAGAAAAAGGTAAAGAACAAGTGTCACATTTAATTGCATTTCTGTATCACACCTTAGAAGAGATATCTGACGTAGAAAGATTGAAGAACAGGTGATCAAACTTGAATGATCTTACCATCTTCCATGTGAATGATCCTGTCGGTTCTATCCGCAAAATCAGCATCGTGTGTCACAACTAATAATGACAAGCCCTGTTCTTCGGATAATTCCTTGAATATTCTAAACACATTTTCAGAGTTCTTAGAATCAAGATTCCCTGTCGGCTCATCCCCCATTACGATAATAGGATCATTGATCAATGCTCTTGAAATGGCTACTCTTTGCTTTTGACCGCCAGAGATCCTACTAGCAAGCTTTAACGCCTGATCTTCAATACCTAATAATATTAATTTTTCATAGGCATCATGCTCAACTTCTTCAAGGCTTTTTCTGCCGAGTTTTTTTGCCGGTAACATTACATTTTCGAGCACGGTAAATTCAGAGAGCAAATAATGAAACTGAAATACAAATCCAATGTGCGAATTACGGATGGCTGATAAACTATCAGATGACATTCCAGTAATCAACTCCCCTCCCAGAAACAATTCTCCTTCGTATTCAGTGTCCATGGTTGACAGAATATAGAGTAAGGTTGACTTACCGCATCCTGATTTGCCCATAATTGATACGAATTCACCCTTATCAATGGACAACGAGATATCCTTCAACACCTGAAAGTCAACAGGCTTGTGGAAGTATTTATTGATATTTCTGGCTTCGAGTGCTTTCATTATTGTCCTCGGATTATATCTACTGGGTCAATGTTCTTTGCTCTTCTCGAAGGAAAAAAGCCTGCAAAAAATGTTGAAATCAATGCAAAAATGATCCCAACCAAGTAATAAGCGGGATTAAAGTTGACCGGATAAGTCTTTATTGTAGGTAATGCTTGAGTCTCAAATGGAGTTTTACTGATCAGAATCGAAACTCCCAACCCAACCAATAAACCGATAACACCCCCAGCAAAACCAATGATAAGTGCCTGGCTCATAAAAATATTTCTTACATCCTTCCCGGAAAATCCAGTCGCCTTTAAAATGGCTATGTCATTCATCTTTTCATAGATCAACATATTCAGAATATTGTATATCCCAAAGCCTGCGACGATCAACAAGGTAATACTCACTGCATAAGAGATCATCGTTCTTACCGTAGTCCCTGTTTCAAATTGAGCGTTTGCAGTTTGGATATCAGTAGCATTAACATCATAATGAATCTGAATTTCTTTTGACATAGCGGGAGCATCTTCCATGTCATATAATTTCAAATTAATATCTGTGATATAATCATGAGATTCTCCAACAATTCGTTGAGCAGTTTTGAGGTTGACATAACTTTGAACATTATCCACATCTGCCAGACCACTTTGATAAAAACCAACAACCTTTAAATGAAAGATGTCACCTTTAACCGTCCCTACTTGAATGATATCTCCAATCTTTGCTGCCATTTTATCGGCAGCTCCTTTCCCTAATAAAATACCATTCTCATTTTCAGCCAACTCCCTCGCTTTGCCATTAACAAGGTAATCGTTCAGATTATATTGTTTTGCTTCTTTAACTACATCGACCCCAAGTAATGAAGCTGTGAGCTGAGTACTTCCGGCGATATAAAATCCCTGAGCCCTTACCTGTCTTGTAACCCCTTTTACTCTAGGATCTTTTTCGAATAATTCCATTAGCGGAATGGCATTATGAATCCTTGGGATTTCAGTTTTTGGTTTTACAGATCTTACTACGCGAAACGTTCCTTTATATTCTGGATCCCGATCAATAGGCTGCAAAGCACTTGGCTCCTGCTCATTAAACATATGCACGTGTGGAGTCCGGTTGAGTATCAAACCATCAAGCAGTCCATTCAACCCAGTCATGAAACTCATCAGAATAATGTACGCTCCAATACCAAACGTTACCCCTAGAGCAGCAACAATGCTTTGCCTTTTTCTGGAAAGAAGATGAGTTTTGGAAATCGATAAAATGATCGAATATTTCATTACTCTGACTTATAGATTTTTTGATCTTTACTAAGTCCGGATAGTATCTCCACAAAAGAAAGGTTTCTGGATCCTACTTTAACTTTAATTCTTCCTTCATCTGTTTCCACATAATCTCCTTCTTGAAGATATTCGAGGGGTATTGTCAGAACATCTTTCTTGATCCCGGTAACGATATTTGCCTCTCCAGTTAGACCTAAAAATAGCTTCTCTGGTTGTTGTGTAAAGATGCCTTCCACTTCGAATGTCTGAGTTCTAGAATCAAGTCGAGGATGTATCTTAGAAACCTGAGCTTCAAAGACTTTATCCTTATATGCTTCAAGTTTCACTACAACCTTCTGTCCGATCTTTAATCTTGAGATATCCGATTCATCCACCATCAGTTTGATCTTGAATTCACGATTACTTCCGATTAGTGCAATTGGCTCCTGCATCATCACATATTCCCCTCTTTCTTTCAGTACCTGGTACACAGCTCCTTCTAGCTTCGATTCAATAACCAAATCAGCACTTCTTGAAAGAGAAGTCTTCATGTTATTTTGAGCCTGCTTAACAGCAGTCTCCAAGTCTTTTCTCATCCTCTTGTAACGCTTTACGGCACCAACATGAGCGGACTTAGATGTCTGAAACAATAGTTCAGCCTGTTCAAGTTCTTGAGTCGTAGCTAGATCCTTCAAGGTTAACGTTTTCACTCTTGTAAAATTCAATGAATCGTTTTTACGTTTCAATGAAAGATTACTGATCTCAAGTTTAACATCTTCCAAAGCCGAAAAGTCAGATTTCAAATTCCTTTGCGCTTGTTCGGTATATAAACGAGCATTATCCAATTGTAACTTGGTCGGATCGTCCTGAATTGATATGACAGGCTCTCCAACTATTACCTGATCACCTGCATTTTTAAATATCTCTTGAATATAACCTGGAGTAGCCGAATTCACAACGTACAGAATTTGGGGCTCAATATTCACAGAGGAGTATACGGATTCTACCAAATCACGTTCTTTAACCTTCGTCGATTTCCTTTCTTCACCGCAAGAAGTGATCAGAAACAGTAACACTATTATTGACAAATATCGTCTCATAAGTAAAAAATCAGGTAACGAAATTAGAAAATCTGATAACGGATAAATATGATTTTAATCACCTTTATTCTCGCTATTCTCAATTGATGTACCTTGATCGCTAAAAACATGAACGATCTTTTCCGATGTTTTTTTTCTTTTTGTAAACATCAGCCCAAGCATCATTACAATAACACTCAATAAAATCACTTGTATAACCAAAGATCTATTAACAAAAGGTATCATTTCATCTGCTGGAATCAAGACAAAAAGCAAGATCGTGATCAAACCTCTTGGAGCAATAAACATCAGAGGAAGTACATCGGATCTTAATACAAGTAATGTAATTGCTCTCAACAACACTACTGCTCCTACAATGGCTCCTGCCCATTTGAGCGTTTCCAAATTCAAGATCTCCTCTGTTTGAATAAGGAAACCAAATAGTAAGAAGAAAAGCACACGTATCAAAAATGTGGCTTCAATGACAATATCCTTGAAACGAAAAACCTCCCTTTTCATTCGTAAAGGTTTTAATCTGGAAACCCATTTATTCTCCTTTAGTTTATCAAGATTCCCAATCGACAAGCCAAAAAGCATGATGAACAAAAGTCCAGGAAGATGATACAATTTTGAGACAGCATAGATCAGAACAACAAGGATCAAAATTGGCCCGAACTTAATGTGGTGTTTCAGTTTTCGCAACATAATGGATAATCCTATTGTCGCTAAGACAGAAATCACGAAAATGATTATGATCTGAAAGAAAAAGTCAATAAACGAAGCCACATTAACCTCAGGATTTCTAACCAAAAAGTTAAAAAATATCACTCCAAAGATATCCGAGAGACTGCTCTCATAGATCACAAAAGATTTCCTATCCTGCCCAAGATTGCTAACACTTGGAATTGCAATTGCACTTGAAATAATACTAAAGGGAATTGCGTTGGTCAAACTTTCTCTCCAACCGAATCCGCCAAATACATGAAAAGCATACCCCAAGCCAAACGCAAAGATCATCATCGGCACAAAAGCCATAAAAAGAGACTTCTTTATGATCGGTATGGTTGATTCTTTTAAATCGAGTTCTAACGAACCTTCCAGGACGATGAGAATCAAACCGACGGTCCCAAAGACAGGCAACAATGGTGATAGATCAGGTATTCCGATCTTAAACATCATAGCTGCATGATTCACCAGATAACCGAGCCCTAAAAGGAGAATTACTGAAGGGATTTTAGTAGTACTGGCAGTTAGATCGAATACATATGCGACCAATAATAGAGTACAAATTGTTATGATGATCTCGTTTGCCATGAAAATTCCGGTTGCACGAAGATAAATAAATATGTTCACTATTATCGAATAGTGACCAATAGCTTTAAAGAGATACAAGCCAAAGGAATTAATTAACTAATTTTGCAATGCGCAACGTAACGATATGAAAAGCAGACTTGACAGCATAGAAGAAGCTATAGAAGAGATCAAAAATGGAAAAGTAGTGATCGTCGTAGATGATGAGGATCGCGAAAACGAAGGTGATTTCCTTACTGCAGCAAGAAACATAACACCGGAGATCGTCAATTTCATGGCCACACATGGTAGAGGTTTGATCTGTGCACCTCTTGTCGAAGAACGTTGTGATGAATTAGGGCTGGAGTTAATGGTGAAGAGCAATTCAGCAACCTATGAGACACCATTTACAGTATCTATTGACCTTATTGGACACGGTTGTACCACGGGAATTTCTGCTTCTGATCGTTATAAAACGATCAAGGCACTAATTGATCCTTCTACAAAGCCTGAAGACTTAGGGAAACCAGGTCATATATTTCCTTTGAGAGCCAAAAAAGGGGGCGTATTGAGAAGAGCCGGACATACTGAAGCAGCGATCGATCTTGCAAGATTAGCGGGATTTGAGCCAGCTGGTGTGATTGTTGAGATCCTTAATGAGGATGGCACGATGGCCAGACTGCCACAGCTACTTGAAATAGCCGATAAATTTGACCTCAAAATAGTTTCCATTGAGGATTTGATCAAATACAGAATTAAAAATGAATCTCTCATCGACAGGGTTGTTGATGTACAAATGCCCACATCTTTCGGTGACTTCAATCTTGTAATGTTCAAGGAAAAGAACACTGGACAAGAACACCTTGCCCTTATAAAAGGTACTTGGAATCCGGATGAACCGATACTTGTAAGAGTGCATTCGTCGTGTTTGACAGGAGATATTTTTGGTTCATGTCGTTGCGACTGTGGTCCTCAGCTACATAAAGCAATGGAAATGATCGAGGAAGAAGGAAAAGGTGCAATCATATACATGAATCAGGAAGGTCGTGGAATTGGCCTAATGAACAAATTAAAGGCATACAAACTTCAGGAAGAAGGATATGATACTCTGGAAGCGAATTTGAAACTTGGTTTTAAAGGAGACGAAAGAGATTATGGGATAGGTGCACAGATCATTCGCGACTTGGGTATTTCCAAAATGCGCCTAATGTCCAACAACCCAACAAAACGTACAGGTTTGGTTGGATACGGGCTTGAGATTGTAGAAAATGTGGCTCTTGAGATCGAAAGCAATACACATAATGAACTCTATTTGAAGACAAAAAGAGATAAAATGGGACATAGTCTCAAATTGAAGAAATGATCCTCAAAGCCAGAAATATCGTTCGAAAATACTCAACGCTTGAGATCCTCAAGGGTATTGATCTAACTATTGAACACAAAGAGGTCGTTTCGATTGTCGGATCCTCAGGCGCAGGAAAAACGACATTACTGCAGATCCTTGGTACGTTGGACAAGCCTGACAGTGGAACGCTGCTCATAGACGGCATTGAACCATTTCAGCTTTCAGCCTCTAAATTGTCAGGTTTCAGGAATCGATCTATTGGATTTATCTTTCAATTTCATCAATTATTGCCTGAGTTCTCAGCACTTGAAAACATCATCCTTCCCTCTCTTATCCGAGGAGACAACATGTCCGATGCAAAAAAAAGAGGAACGGAATTATTGGCAAAGCTTGGTATTGAAGACAGGGCTGAACACAAACCATCTGAACTCTCCGGTGGTGAACAGCAAAGGGTTGCTGTATGCAGATCTCTGATCAACTCTCCAAAGATCATTTTTGCTGATGAGCCATCAGGAAATCTGGATTCAAAAAATTCTGCAGAATTGCACCAGTTATTCTTCGATTTAAGAGATGAATTCGGGCAAACGTTTGTTATTGTTACGCATAATGAAGCATTGGCAAACATGTCGGATCGTAAGCTTGTCATGAAAGACGGTATCTTCATCAGCTGATGAATCGAAATGAATTAAAAGATTTTCTTGATCATAAGGCGGATCTCTACGAGTCGCCTTCGTTTATTGAAACAGATCCCATTCAACTGGTTCACAGGTTTCACCGAAAAGAAGACAGAGAGATCATTGGTTTCCTCATTGCTACAATTGCGTGGGGAAATCGCAAGATGATCATTGCCAGCGGTGAACGTTTACTCTCCATCATGGGCGAATCTCCATATGATTTCATCATGGAGTATTCTCCAAAAAAAGACTATAATTTCTCCCATAGGACGTTCAACAGTGAAGATCTTTCCGGATTTTTTTGCGGGTTAAATAAGATATATCATCAGGGAGGAATGGAAGATGCATTTGGAGGGAAACAACCGCTCAATATGGCGGATCGCATCCTAAGTTTCAGGTCAAAACTACTTTTCCCTCCTCACTTGAAAAGAACTGAAAAGCACATTGCAGATCCTTCGAAAAATTCTGCTTGCAAAAGAATTAACATGTTCCTCAGATGGATGGTCCGTTCAGATCAAAAGGGAGTCGATTTTGGAATCTGGAAAACCATTGCACCAAAGGAACTTTACTTGCCTCTTGATGTGCATACATCTAGGAATGCAAGAGACCTGGGATTATTGAATCGAAAGCAAGACGATTGGAAGGCGCTAGAAGAACTAATGGCTGTTTTGAGGGAGTTGGATCCTGAAGACCCTGTGAAATATGACTTTGCGCTCTTTGGAATAGGTGCTTTTGAAAAGTTTTAAACACCTGAAGGGAACCTACAATTTTAGCTGAATTTTAGCTATTTTTGGAGTATGAGATTCGTTTACCCTGAGTTCTTGTGGGCGTTTGCAGCATTATCGGTTCCAGTGGTTATTCATCTTTTCAATTTCAGACGTTACAAAACGCTTTACTTTTCCAGTCTCAAGTTTATTAAGAAGGTCGACCAGGAAACACGATCAACAAAGAATCTCAAACACCTACTAGTCCTTGCTGCTCGATTATTAATGATCTCTTCTTTGATCCTGGCTTTTGCTCAACCATACATCCCTGTGAAGGATCAATTAAATGGTGGAAAGAATGTCGTGTGCATCTACCTTGACAATTCATTTTCAATGACAGCCAAAGGAACAGAAGGTGAATTGATCTCTGAAGCACGTGAAACAGCTAGAAAAATTATTGAGCGATCTCCGGATAATGTCCTTTTCATGGTATGTTCCAATTTATTGAATGGGATTGAAAAAAGACTGCTTTCCAAAGTGGAAGCTCTCTCCTACTTGGATAAAATCGAACCAATCGGCCTAAGGAGGGAAATCCCTCAAGTAATTGAATGGCAAAAAGTTGCTTTGAAACAAGCTGAAAAACAGGAAACCAGAATTGGAACTGTTCAACATGTGATCTTGTCAGATTTTCAAAAGAACTCTTCTGGACTTTCAATACTTAAATCTGATAGTTCCGCATATTATTATCCGATCGTATTTTCTCCTCAGGAATTTTCAAATCTATATATTGACACACTTTGGTTTAGTAATCCAGTAAGAAAACCTGGTCAGCTCAGTGAGCTCAATTTTCGTGTGGTTAACGAAGGACCTGAGGACCTAACCAATGTTGAGGTTTCAATTAAAATTGGAGAATTGGTTAAGGATGTTTTTGTCGACATCCCATCAAAAACTCATACAGAATCCAGAATCAGTTATACAGAAAAGAAAACGGGGCAGTTCAATGGGTCGATCACAGTCAATGATAAACAGCTTTTCTGGGATGATGAATTCTATTTTTCCTATTCCATTGATAAGAATTGTCAGGTACTGGTAATTAATGAGGAAAATGAAAAACAGAATATAAAATCAATTCTTGATCTTGAAAGCTACTATGTTACCAAAGAAAAGAGTATTGGTGAGATCACTTTAAATGACTTTTCAAACGTTGATCTGGTGATCATGAATGGACTTAATGACCCTAGCTCGGGTTTAGTTTCCATGCTGAACGAATTTACCAGTGGCAGAGGATCGGTTTTTCTAATTCCTGGCTCAAAACCGAATTACTCTTCCTGGAATGCACTTTCACAGAAACTGTATCTTCCAATGATCACTGGAATTTCTGAAAGTGGGAATAAAATAAGATCGATCAACTATAAAGATCCATTTTTCAGAGGGATGTTTGATAAAGAGAAAACAGATGTCAGCATGAATACTTTTAAAAAGACATTTGCAGTTAATCTATCTAATTCATCAGCAAGCAAACTTATTGAACTTCAAAGTGGAAAACCTTTATTTGTTAAATCAAGTCAATCGGGAACTTCTTACTTACTATGCTCTTCATTGGATGAAACCTTCGGATCATTTACCTCCACTTCGTTATTTCCTTCTATAATTCTTAGAGCGGGAGAATTAAGCAAACGTCAGAGTCCCCTGTACGTCACTATTGGTGAAGAGACAGTTTACCCGATTTATAACAAGTCCAAAACAGAAAGACCAGTTCAATTAAAGGGTGACAAGTCTGAGTTCATTCCTAAGAATGGTACCCGAGGTTCAGTTCATACAATTTCTTTAAGTGGCACTGAGGCCATTGAAACTTTGAAGGCAGGAATCTTTGAGATCATTGACGAAAACAGAATTGGATTTATTAGTGTCAACAATGATCGAAGAGAGAGTAAAGTTGAACTTTTCAACCAAAATGAAGTAGGCGAAGCTTTCGAAAA
>Ga0208163_1000509_pt1 | contig 10161 bp, 8 predicted proteins | sample ColrivemetaGS753_FD_187615 | JGI IMG/M metagenome (GOLD analysis project Ga0208163, IMG submission 187615) | Estuarine microbial communities from the Columbia River estuary - Ebb tide non-ETM metaG S.753 (SPAdes) (version 2) | ecosystem: Environmental > Aquatic > Marine > Intertidal zone >...
AAATGCTGGCTTCAACTCCTCATCAATCTTTTCTTTGATCTTATAACCAAACTTGTAGATCAAGTATTGACCTTCATATTCTGGATGTTGAGGATCTTTAATAACTTTAATAAGTGCGTAATATTGCTCACGACGCTTCAACTTTTCTGACATCTTACGGTCAACTGCTGAGTCGCTGTTACGCAATTTAAAGAATGCATCAGCAATTGGGCATTTCTCGCCAACTGTTGATGGAGAATCCACGAGTTTACCGTTACCGCTAGCATCTGTGAGCCAGTGTACATACTTTTTAACAAGTGAATTACGTGGGTTTGAAGGATTTGGAACAAAGCGGATAAGAGCTTTATATGTTCCGTCTTTTCCTTGATCTGCGCTTGGCTTGTAGATTACATCTGCCGAAGCTGCTGTTGTGTTGTGAGTGTCAATATCTGATACACTCAGGTTGAAAATGTCAAAATCTGCCATTACTTTAAATACTTTAATTTCGTTTAACTTTAATTCGTTGATTGTTCTTTAATTGGTACCTTTAAAAACTTTCAATAGTTATACGTGAAACCCTAAAAAAGTTTCAAACATAACCAATCTATATATCTAAAATTATCGAAGAAGTGTGTAAATTGATCCGGTAGAGTCCATCCAACCTTGACCTTCTGGGAGTCTTGCTAGTCCAGCCTTTGTTAAGATATCTATCATTTCGGATTCTTCTATACTATGAAGAGATACCATCTTAGATAGGATAGAGTGTAGGTCCATAAGGTCCTGTGAGGATAATTGTTCCATGTTTATGTAATTATTTTATTTTGGTTGAAACTTTTCGGCGAAAGGTAAGTATAAGCTTTAAGTTTTAAGCCTGAAGGTAAAATGTACTCTTCAGATATGCATTTAAGAAGTAAGCGTCAACCAAATCATCAAAGGGTTTTGGTATCTTAGAAGTTTCCCCCACTTCATTAACGCAAAAAGAATGCATTTCAGATTCTCCAATAATTTTATCTTCTAATGTATTATCAAGAAAAACTTTCCACAGTTGAGCTTTATTCATATTGCCTTTACCTGCGTGTTTCTTAATGGTTGAAGGAGCAACCGTTTCGATTGTGATCGGTGAGAAGTTTTCTAAGATTTTGAGTTTTAAGATTGCGGCACCTGCTGCCATGTCAATCATATTGTTTGTTCCGCCATTTGATCCATAGCTGGTTCCTTCGAATGCAAACACAAATTCATCCATGTCTTGAACAATATCTTTAATGAGATTTATAATCTTATCGGCGGTTGTGACGTATCTATTGATTTTAGCTAACTCTGCTGAAGAGTATGTTTTGCTATTTGAAAAATCAGGTTGATAATATAGAGTTACACCTTTAAGATTTTTAAGATCTTCTTGAATCTTTTGTTCTTTTTTAGTGCCTAACCCACTTTTTAAATAAGAAATAAAATGATACTGTTGGGTTTTGTCATTAAAAATACAAATACCTGGAGAGTTCAAAGAAAAGTCAATAGTGACGTAAACCATTTTAGAAAGAGCTACCAAGAGCAGAACCAAGAGCGGCACCTACTAGTCTTGAAGTTAACATATCATACATAACACCTTTTTCGATTCCAAGAACTTTAGCAACCGCTTTACCAATAGTTTTACCTAAAGCAAATCCAGTTAGACCTCCAAAGATGGTTCCTAATAAACCTTCATTCGTCATCTCTTCATTGAACTTTTCAACATTATAAGTTCCATCTTCATTTTTATACTCTTTGACAAATTCTTCTAATGCAGCATCAACTTTTTCCTCAAGTTCTTCAGACCATTCAGACTGTAAAGATTCTTTAAGAATAGTTAATTGTTGCTCACTGATATTTTCTTCAGTAATGTAATCTAAAAATGTTTTCATATAGTATATATCCGTTAATCTATCTCTAGTGTTAAGTTAAATTTATTATAATAAAAGTTAAGAGTAAACGTACTAAATTCAGCAATATTAGAACTCATATTTAATTCAAGTTCTGAAATAGAATTAAAGATTGGCTTTTCAAAAACCGCGCTCATCACATGAATACCTTCAGCATCTAAGATCTGAAGTTTTAGATCATCTGTAAAAGGTTCTTTCTTTTGTCTTGAATAATAATATAACAACGTGTCTTGCATAATCCAGTAGTTAATGAAACCATCTAATAATTGCAGCTCAACTTGAAATTGTCTCTCAATTGTATTTTGAATTGGAACTGCACCTCTATGATACGTTGTAGTTCCATCATTAGGAGATTGTTCAATTGGATCAAATGAAATACCTGGAAGAGAAACACCCTGAATAGAATAGTTAATAAAATCAATAGGTTCAGTCATTAAATTACCTGGCATCCTATTTAAATATTTACGATACTTGTCAGCCACCTCGATAGGAATAAACTTACGAGGAAACTTAAAGTTAAATAAATTATTTCTACTATTTAAGATCATTAGATAATGTTAACTTTACCATGGTATAACAATGATTCTGTTTCACCATTCTTTAAATTAATATAGAATTTGTCTTGTGTTAAATTAGTATCAGCTTGATCAAATCTGACCGCAACTGATTTTGGAACCTTAAAGAATACTTCTCCTTTTCCTAAATCAATATCTGGGAATGTTGGATTGTGATTAATTTGTTGTTCCACTTCTCCTGATTTAATAATTAGAATAATATCGTCTGCATTTACAAGACTAATTGATTCTAATGAATCTCCTTTAGGTTTAACAATGCTAAACTTAATAAAATTGTCTGACACCTTAGAAAGAGTAATCGAAGATTCTCCTTCAGGTAAGTATTTAATTTCGTTAGTAGCTTTGATCTCTGTTGTATCTAATGTGATATTAGTAGAACCTGCCATAATGCCATATGTATCTAATGCTACTGGAACATATTTAGTTTCTCCGATTGCTGGTCTAATAGAATTTACAAATTGATTTAATTCTCGGTTGACGCTCGTGTTTGCTAATTTGTTGTAAACAATCGAAGGTGCAACATTTCCATTTAAATTAATTTTAGACATTCTACGACCATACTTCTTAGGTTTATTATAGATAAGAGAACCTAATTTTAAAATTTGAGTATTATCGGTTTCATTATAAATGCGCATTGCAACTCTAAGTAAGAAGTTACTCGAAGAAGACGCATTTAAAATAACTGGTCTATAAATTAGGGCAGTGTCATAATTTGCGGTCTGAACGAATGTTGTTTGATATGTACTAATATAATTTAAACCAATCTGTTCACTAACTTCAATGTCATAAAAAACTACGATATCATCTCCGGATGTTTGAAGTCTACCGTTAATATAATTTTCAAAACCAGCTTGTGAACCGTCTTTAGTTCCAAATATTTCAAAGTAATCTCCTAAGTCAGATTCTTGTACGTTAACTGCAATATCTAAATATTCATCTTCTTGTGAAAGTACAAGTTCTTTGCTATTTGCAATTTGAATATAATCGTAACCTGAAATAGTTTTAACCTCATCAATTAAATTAAATTTAATTTCATAGTTAGCAGAAGCTAAAGGTAAATCAGTTCCAGTTCCAAAGAAAGAAGTTGTGAATTCTTCATTTAATGCAGAATCGTATAAATGAACTAATGAAGGTACTTTAATTTCAACAAACTTAGAGAAAGAACTATCTCCTAATGTAAATGGTTGTGGATTTTGAATTTCAAAATTAGATGAATTTAAATAAACAATAGAAGTAAGATATCCATACTCACCTGATTGTCTTTTTACTCTAACTTGAAAATTAAAACCTTCATAACCTCTACCGCTGAATGAATATCCGGTTCTTAAGTGTAATCTAATCGTATCATACCAAACGGCCTGTACTGTTCCAACTGGAACAACTGTTAAACCAGCGCTAGAAGTACCTTGCCAACTTAGTGAATCTAAATAAGCTAAATCATTACCAATTAAAGCGAACTCTGAATCATTTCCAGTAGGAACTGCGTAATATCTACCGCTTTCACCAGGTGCTGTCCTAATCGAATTACCTGTTTCCTGTAGTGGTCTTGCCCATAATGAATTTGCTCTATCACCTACGATAATTATTCCTCCAACAAATTCTTTACCTGCTAGATTAACATAAGAATATGTATAAGTTCCATTTGTATTTGGAGTATAGGTTACAATTCCACCATTGTGAACTTGAGCAACTCCATTAATATAGAATCCATTTAAATTATCAATTGATAAATCGTTTAGATCAAATTTATATGTTGAACCATTTTTAACAATTAACTCTCTAGAAGCAAAGTTATTTACGTATACAAATCCATTTGCAACGTTAACTGTAAAATTAACTACATCAGAACCTAATTCGTGAATTAGAAATCTTGAAGCACTATTATCACCATCAACTGTATTTAAATATTTTAGTTGACTGCCATTGTCGTCGTTCTCAATTTTAGCATTATCTAATACACTAATATCTTGATCGTGATAGATAAATTCTAATAGAACGTCTTCGTCAATTCTTGCAAATTTTGATGATTGCGCCATTCTTTCTTTTTATATTTTAAAATCTTAACCATTTAGGTGACCAAATTAAACCAACACCTAATGTAGGTCCAACACTGACTACCTGTCCTGTATTTAAATTAAATCCATAACCCACACCTAATCCGATTGACCATCCTGCTTTATTAGCTCTTGGTCTATTTAGCTCATCATTTACCAAATTGATATTTTCAATTTGAGTAAACTCTAAACCCGGATATGGTGAAGTGATTTTTAATCTGTTACCCTCTGGTGTTTCAAGTATTGCAGCTTGTAAACTAATACCTTGATTAAATCTAAATTCGCTAGAAGAAATACTAAATAGAGTATCTTTCTTTAAAATGTTAACTTTACCTGAGAACCTTCTCCAGTTATATTTATCCCACTCTTTATTATCGTTTATGGTAAATTTAAGAGTATCCTTTGTTTGAATTAAAAATGCATTAGCATTAATAATAGAATCTTTAACCTCTAACTCTGCTTTAATTAAAGAATTAATCTTTTCAGTTTCTTTCTTAATATTAAGAGCTTTAGCGTATTTAGAAATTAACTTTTTATTATCTTCAGTTAAAGAACTAACCTCTAATTCATAACCTCTAATTGTTGAAACTAATTCAGCATTAGAATTTCTTTCTGTTGAGATTGTATCTAAACTAGCTTTATAATTATTTAAATTTCTATCTGCAGTCTGCTGAACTTTCTTAATTTCTTGTTTCAATGAACTGATCTGATTACACTGTCTTAAAAAAAGAAGCATAAAAAGAGCCCCTAAAATAAAAACAATAGTGTTTTTATTTAGAGATTTTAATTTGTCTAGTATGTAATTAAAAGTTATCATATATTAATCACACTCCGGCTGTGAGTCAGTAATTGTTTTAATACCATTTATAAACTGATAATGTACAGTTGCTACTTCAGCCTCCTCACAAACCCATCTTGTTTCAGTTTGTAAACTAGTACCCGTTATATTTGTGTATTGTTGAGTTGCTCCAGCAACAGTTAGCGCGTTAAAATAACCAGTTTTAAGAATCTGTTCATTACACAATAGAGATGAACTAGTTAAGTTTGCGTATATTTCTATAGAATATACACTTGGATTATTATAAATTGAAGGTGCACCGCTTAATCCAACTGATATCATACCGCTTGAAGAAGGTGTTGGATTATGAACCAAAGTTACATATAAGTGACCATCTACACCAATAGATTTTGTAGCAGTAACATCAGATGGAACCGTAACACTAATATCACCTGTACTTGCGAATTCATAATCCGTGTTTGGAGTTATATTTATAATAGTATATTGATATGAAATTCCAGCTATGTTAGCTACATTAACGGTGCTATTTCCAGATAAAGAAGCATTAGTTACTCCACCTGTAAATAAATAAGTGGATGTAAATAATTCAAGAGGTTGTGGATCAAAATTAACGTTAACGCTTGTTGAGGTTGGGCCAACACTACTAATTGTAATTGTACCTGTAATTTGTGACCACTGACCGCTTCCAAAATATGTTTCTGTACCTGCTAACGATAAGTTGGAAAGTACTGTTCCAGTTGGAGAATCTATTTGCGATATTGAGGTAAACGCATATCCCGTGTTTGCGGTTGCAGTAAACGAATACGAGTGTGAAGCATTTGCAGGGCCAGTATAAGAACTACTAGATGGAGAAATACTCGCGTTATTACCGATAGACATATTATTAAATGTCACCGTAATAGTAGTTGGACCAGTTGGACCAGTTGGATCAGTTGGATCAGTTGGATTAGTTGATCCATCTCCAGGTCCAACGACAGCTTGTGGAATAATATCATCATATGCCCAAACTAAATTACTCACTCCTAAATAAATAATATGTGGAAATCTTTTAATAGCATATGAAGTTCCAGATCCTCCTAAAATGGTAGTATCTGAACTATCAATAGTTGCAGTTACTGTATATAAAGTACCCGATGTATTAGTTGCATTTAAAGTTACTTCAGGACCTGAAATCAATTGAGAATTAACTAAGTTAGGAACTAATGTTAACGCTCCATCTCCGCCGTCCCACCAGTTTTCACCATTACATAAATACCATCCTTCATAATTTCCAAGACCTGCTCCAACATTAGTTTGAACGGTGGTTCCTCCACCTGAATCTAATCCAGTATCTTGAATTACAAAATTTGAACTATTAAAAGTTGCATGAGAAATAGCCACAATAGTTCCAACTGGAATTGCTCCTCCTAATTCTGCAAGAGTTTTAAATTGAACTTCACCGGTTGCGTTAACAGATGAAGCTATTTTATTTGCTCCTGGATTACCAGAAGTTATTTTTAAAGCATTATTAATTTCAACATTTTCAAATGTAGAATCTACGTTTGCAACTAATGCGCTACCATCTAAAATTAAAACAGGTAATACCATACTAGGATGACTCCATGTGAATTGATCTGCGTTTTCATTAACAATACTGGTTGAACCATCAACAAATCCTTTAGTTAGCGTAGTTGTTGAAGTAACACTATTCCATCCCATTGTGAATCTATACGCATTAGTAGATGTTTCAGTTCCAGCACCATTAACTACTCTTAATTCTAAGTTACTATTAAAATTAGCTGCTTTGTTGATTACAAACTGTACGTCACCTTCTGGCATACCATATTGTGGATCACTTTCGTGATAACCGATAACAACTGCAGGCGCCTTTTGTGTTAAATTTTGTTGAATAGGAACTAATGTATCGATTGTTGCGATTCCATCTCCTTCATTAGTATTCCATAAATCTATTCCACTATTACCACTTGGACCTTGTGGACCTTGTACACCCTGAATACCCTGTGAACCCTGTGCTCCAGTGAATCCTTGATAACCTGTTTCTCCAGTAGCCCCGGTAAACCCTCTTGGGCCACCTCCATTAGCTACTAATTGATCAAAATTGTAATTGATCTTATCTAGCTTAATATTGTCAGAATCGCTTGCTAATATTTGCTTTAAGTTAATTATCATGAGTGTCTATTATTTAGTCTATATATTTAATTTATTTAAGATATATTTGCACTGTTACCAGAGCTACATCCAAAATCTCCACTTAAAAAGAAAGAAAAAGACCCTGTTGAATTAATCTGTATAGTATCACTATTAGTTGCTCCAGCGTTTGCAAATACAACCTTTAAACCTGCTCCTGGAATGCTTAAAGTTGCTTCAGTATAACATGATGGTCCACCTGCACCTCCAAATGCGCTAAGAGTAATTATAGCAGGAGTATTAGTTACAACTACTTGACCAGAAGCAGTTGAATTAGATACGTTAATATACGTTGTTCCACTAATATAATAGTTAGAACATACTACAGGTGACAATACAGTAGATGAGGTTGTAATCGTAGATCTATAAGTAGCAGAATTATAATCATCTAATATAGATTTATAAGGACCACTACCTCCTCCCAATGAGTTTTGCGAATATATTTTAACTAGTGGCCATTCTCCAACAGTTGCTCCCAACCAATCTCTATGTACATAGACGATAGCTGAGCTTCCGTAGATATCTTGTAGAATATTTGAAGTTGGAATAACTGTTGAGTTTGTTGCGTAATAAATTTTAACTGATGAATCTACATATTGACATGCCGAAGAAGTAGAATAAGTTGAAACTTCTTGAGTACCTGCATGATAAACGTTTTTAGTTGTAATAGTTTCACCTAAGAATGAAGTTCCATTCCAATATCTTCTAGCTCCATTATCTGTTAATGCGACTTTATACCAACCTGCCGATGCATTAACTCCGCCGAATTTTAATGATGTTGCATCGCTAAACGTAAGGGCGTTAATAGTATAAGTTCCAGAAGATGGAACAGAGCCATTGAGAGTTAACACTGAATTGGCTACACCTAGATTAATGTTCTGTTGAATTGGGCATACTTCATACGTTGTAAATGAAATTCCATTCCAATATCTTGCTAAACCATCTTTGGCATACCATTTATTAGAAGGCGCTAAATTATTATTAGAATCATATAATGCAACACCAGTCAAATCGGCAGTAGTATTATTCCATGTGATACCGGACCCAGTCCAATTATAAGTTTGCATATTAGTAGAGCACGCAATACTAGAACTTGTAGAAGGATCTGATAAAACAATAGGTTCTGTAATTACTGCACCACCAACTGTTGACCATGTTAAATAAGATGAATCTAATTTAACAATATGTACGTTTCTACTTATAAATGAATTAAGGCTAGTTCCAAATGTTTCAGAAACATCTGAATAATCATATGACGAATCTACATTGTATAAAGTTCCAGACGTGTTTGTATCGCTATATGTTAAATTAAGACCTGCGATCAAAATTGGCGTATCATCTCCGCCGTCTACGTTTGGTTGATTTTTTCCATTAGACTGGATGTGATATGAGAATGAATTTAAATTAGGTACTTCATTAGAATTATTACCTAAATAATTCCAGGTTTCCCCATTACAAATATACCAACCTTCATACGATGTGTTAACTCTTCCTCTTCCGTAAAAGAATTGAAGAACACCATCAACTTCCTCAGATGCATTTTGAATCCAAAAATTTGTATTATTAAAATCGCTTGGTTTAATGGAAATAATAGAACCAACTGGTAATAATGAAAGAGCCTCAGCTTTATTTTTCCAAGCTACCGCTCCACTTGCGTCTACTGAGGTTAATATTTTAGAAGCTTCTGCATCATTATTAAATTTAAATGCACCATTAGCTGTTAAATTTCCAAACTCTGCATCACCAAAAGATTCAATTAAAGAATCGCTGATGTTTAATTTATTAGTTAAATCTCTATTTATAGAACCTCTAACGTTGTATCTAACCTGAGAATTATTAAGTTCTTCTTTAACTATTAAAGGATTTGGATCTGTGTTTAATTTACCTAAAAATAAATCATCACCATCGAACTTTATATCATATTTAGAATCTCCAATCCTAAAGCTAACTTGTTTATCACCTGGATTTGCAATAACCTTTAACTGTGAAGTATTATTCCAAATTGCTGCTTGTGAAAATTCATCTAAATTGGAATTAGCCCCAATAATTACTGCAACACCCGAATAATCAGTAGGTTCAATCATTGGATAGATTGTTCTATTATCTAAGGTATCGACATAAAGCCAATTTAAATTAGCATCAGCTCCAGATACACCCTGATTACCCTGAATACCTTCATTTCCTTGAGGACCTGTAACACCGGTGAAACCAGTAGGACCATTAATACCATCCACTCCTAGAGGACCTCTAGCGCCTCCCTCAGATAATTGATTAAAATTATAATTTAATTTATCAAGTTTATCAGTTGACCAGAAATCGGTACGATTAGGATCTAAATCGCTTGAGAATATGTTTTTAATATTTAATGGCATGAATTACGCTTGTATTTTTACGTGTACTTTTAAATTGTATCCGTACCCAATCTTCTTGTTATATATTAATCTAAAGCTCAGTGCATCGTTTTGATAACCTTGAATATCGAAATTGGTTTGTGGTAAATAACCATCTTTACTGAGATCAACTGGATCTGTAACCATCACAAAATCAGTTGTAACCTGTTTACCTGAAACACCATAGATATTAATCGAATCTATGATAAATCTATTTACAATATTTGAATATACATATTTGTCTAAATCATCTTCGATGGT
>Ga0208163_1000563_pt1 | contig 9556 bp, 9 predicted proteins | sample ColrivemetaGS753_FD_187615 | JGI IMG/M metagenome (GOLD analysis project Ga0208163, IMG submission 187615) | Estuarine microbial communities from the Columbia River estuary - Ebb tide non-ETM metaG S.753 (SPAdes) (version 2) | ecosystem: Environmental > Aquatic > Marine > Intertidal zone > Estuary...
CAAGAAGCGAGGAAAGTGTGTAGCAGCCTCACCGCTGAAAACAAACAGTTGGCCAAAGTGGCCGGTTACGATCTCGACAAGCTCTGCAGTGGCCTCCATTCACTTAAATTGACTGACGAAACGGATGATGAGCAGCCGGTTGTTTTACCTCGCGGCCAAAAAAGTTCAGAGCTGGACGATAGCCAAATGTCGGAGGAGCCACATAAGTCTCAGCAGTCGGATGAGAAAAAAATAGTACCCAGAGAGCTAACGCCGTTTGGTTACGATCTCTTTGCTGGCGAGCCAACCAGCTTTCAGCCAGCGGCAAGCGCACCGGTGTCGCCCAGCTATCTGCTTGGCCCCGGCGACACGATTCAGCTGCGTTTTTACGGCAAACTGAACGAGTCCTACGATCTTGAAATTAACCGTGCCGGTTCAATAGATTTCCCCCAACTAGGCCCGATTACTCTGGCGGGCATGCCTTTTAGTGACGCGCAAAAACTGCTGCAAAAGCGTATTTCCAAAGAAATGATCGGCGTTGAGGCGAGCATCAGCCTCGGGCAGTTGCGCTCCATACAGGTGTTTATGCTCGGCGAAGCTTACAAGCCTGGAACCTACACCATCTCAGCGCTTTCAACCATTACCAATGCACTGTTTCTGTCGGGCGGCGTCAGTGATATTGCCTCGCTGCGCAGCATCCAGTTAAAGCGCGCGGGCAGCGTAGTGGCGACCCTTGATCTCTAAGATCTTTTGTTGCGCGGCGATACATCAAAAGATGCGCAACTGCAGTCGGGCGACGCTATCTACATTCCTACCGTCAAAACAACCGCAGCCGTTTACGGCGAGGTACGGCGGCCAGCAATTTATGAATTAAAAGGTCATGTAACCGCTGAACAGTTGGCTGAACTGGCGGGCGGATTGCTGCCAACCGCCTTTCATAAACGTGCACGTATTCACCGCGTTGGTACATCTGGTTTTATGACGGTGCTGGACATTGATTTGAGCACCGAAAAAGGGCGCAAGACGCAGATAAAAAGTGGTGATCGGTTGATGGTTGACGCTGCGGTAGAACAGCAGGAGTCGATTGTTCGAGTGTCAGGCCATGTTCATCACCCCGGTGAATTTCTCTGGCGCGACGGCTTGCGTATTTCTGATGTCCTCACCAGCGTTAACCGCCTCAAAAAAGAGGCTGACCTAGACTTTGCCTTGATACACCGCGAAATGCCGCCGGTTGGCAAAATTGAACCTATTTTTGTCGACTTGCGGGCGCTACTCGCCGACCCTAAAAGCAGTGCCAATATCCCATTCTTTCCTCGCGATGAATTGATAGTGTTTTCCAATCAGCCCAATCGAGCAGAGACATTGGAGCAACTGGTGGAAGCGCTCAAGCAGCAGTCGCGCTCAGGTGAAATGGCCCGCGTCGCCAGTATTGCAGGCACAGTGCGTTCACCCGGAGAGTACCCTCTGACACAGGGCATGACCTTAACACAACTAATTGCCGCAGCAGGGGGGGCAAGGAAGAGGCTTACACCCAGGTTGTTGAACTGTCGCGACAAGACTTTAGTGATGTTGAAGGTGCAGTCTCAGATCATCGCCGCATCGCACTCGCGGACGCTATAAACGATCCAAAACTTGATCCCATGCTGCAGCCCTATGATGTTGTTGCCGTGCGAACAATTCCTGAATTTCGCGAAAGCTTAAGCGTTAAATTACAAGGCGAAGTGCGCTTTCCTGGCACCTATGCGTTTAAGCGCGGCGAGACATTGACGCAAGTGCTTGAGCGCGCTGGCGGGCTAACAGCGATGGCGCACGCCAGCGCCGCGGTCTTTACCCGTGAAGATTTGCGAGAGCAGGAGGCAAAACAGTTAGAAGATTTACGTAAGCGATTACGTGCCGATCTTGCCATCGCTGGTCTCGAACAGGCCAATGAAGGGGAGTCGGTTGATATAGATGATGGAAAAAAAACTGCTGAGCGAACTCGAATCCAGTCAAGCATTGGGTCGATTGGTGCTGGATCTTCCCAGTATTCTTGATGGGTCATTGGAGGATGTTACGCTGAAAAATGGCGATCTCTTGGTAATACCTGAGTACCACCAAGAGATAGCGGTTATTGGCGAAATTCAGCATCCATCTTCACATCTCTTCAACCGCAAATACACGCTACAAGATTATATTGATCTCAGCGGTGGAACCAATAATCGCGCCGATAAAAAACGGATCTATGTGGTTAAGGCGGATGGATCAGTGGCATTACCCGGACGCTCTGGTTGGTTTAAGCGCCGCTATGTCAGTATTGATCCCGGCGACACCATTATTGTGCCACTGGATATAGACCGTCGGCGTGCACTCACGGTTTGGAGTGAAGCGAGTACCATAATTTATCAGTTGGCACTGGGCGCTGCTGCAATTAATAGTTTTTAAGTTGTTCTAAAGGGAATTAGACCATGTTGATCATTGAACGATCAGACAATTACAGCGCTAGACAAGGTGGCGCTAGACAAGGTGGTACTAGACAGGGCGTCGCGAGTATTTTTGTAAAATACATGCACGTCTTCGTTATGCTCTTTTTGGCGTTGAGCACCACTTGTGCAGTGCGAGCGGAACCGTGGCTTGATACGCGCAATGTTGGCTTGAGAGTCGATATTGAGCGCCTTTCAAACGAAGGTATCATTACTGTTCCGATCAACACTTGGCCGCTTATGTGGTCCAGTATTTTGAATGATTTAGATGCTACCGATAGCAAGACAGTCCCCTCAAGTTTACACGCCAGCTACGCACGCGTTATCACTGCCGCGCGTGCGGCAACACGAACCCACAAAGCGCAGCAATCAGTGCGCGTGTCAGGTGCTAACCAATCGCACGTGTTGCTTCACTTTGGCGACACAGGACGAGACGACGCCGAGTTCAGCCTGCGACGCAATGATATGACCGAGCACTTCGCCTACAATCTTGAAGCGACCCGTGTGGTAAATCCCTGGGATGGTGAAAAACAGCACTACGACAACAGCTATCTTGGGTTTGTTTGGGGAAACTGGATCGCCCTCGTGGGCAGTGTTGAACGGTGGTGGGGCCCCGGCTGGAACAGCAACCTCATTCTCAGCAATAATGCGCGACCGACACTCGGAGCCTCGTTGCAACGCAACTACTCAGAGCCATTCGATGTGCCGGTTCTCTCTTGGTTAGGGCCGTGGACAACCAATCTCTTTATCGCCAAATTGGATGATGAACGGGTGATCAACAATGCCAAACTGATAGGCATGACTGTGGGTTTTCGACCTATCCCGCGCCTCGAAATTAACCTTCGCCGTACTGCGCAGTGGGGTGGAGACGGCAGGCCGGAGACCTTCAGCAATTTCCTTGAGCTGGTGACGGGGCTTGCGGATAATTGCGGCAGCTCAAGCTGCAAAGCGCAGGAGCCCGGCAATCAATTGGGCGGTATAGATGTCCGCTGGAATCTGCCTTGGTACAACAGTGCGCTCTATTGGCAAACTGTGGGTGAAGATGAAGCCGGCGGACTGCCGTCAAAGAGAGCCAGCCAAGTCGGCCTGCAATTTAACTTTAGCGGTAATGGGTTCGATGGTATTTTATTTATCGAGCACGACGATACCAGCACCAAATCATCGCAGGCTCGTTACAATGTCCTCTACAATCACAGTATTTACAAAACCGGTTATCGCTACCAAGGGCGCGCAATCGGTGCAACATGGGACAACGATTCACAGGTGACTAGCCTCGGTGCGGTGGGTTATTTAGCCAATGGTGATAGGCTCGAAGTGCTTGCTAGCTATGGTGAGTTAAATGTCGATAGTATCGATGGCGTTGGCTCAATGCATTCGATTACCACCCATGGCAGCAAATTCAACTCTTTTGTAACAAAATGGCAGCGGCCGTTTTTGTGGGGGGATATTGAGCTAGAAGGGCGCTATACCGATCAGCAGATCGACCAGTTTGGGCGTCAGGAAGACAAGCTGCGCGCTGCCCTCACGCTGAATTATAAGTTTGATTAGGATAGTAATATTCCATAGCAAAGGATTGAACAATGTTATTGAAACCTAAGAATGATGAATTAGATTCCTTCAGAGGTGTTTTAAACGGACTGATCCTCAGCTCTATTTGGTACCTCTCACATTAACCGGCGGAAACAGGAATGACTCACGTGAAGAAGCAAAAAGGAATTATTTTGGCCGGCGGCTCAGGGACAAGGCTTCACCCCATCACGCTTGCCGCCTCCAAACAGCTACTGCCAGTTTATGACAAGCCAATGATCTACTATCCGCTGTCAGTACTCATGCTGGCTGGAATTCGCGAGGTGCTGATAATTTCAACGCCGGTTGATTTGCCAGGATTTCAGCGCATGCTGGGCGATGGCAGTCAGTTTGGTATTCGCATCTCCTACGCTCGACAACCCTCGCCGGATGGCTTGGCGCAGGCATTTATTATCGGCGAAGACTTTATTGGTGATGACAATGTTGCACTGGTTCTTGGCGATAATATTTTCTATGGTCAGCATTTCACCGATAAACTCGCAAGCGCGGTAGCACGTCAACAGGGTGCAACGATCTTTGCCTACCATGTCAACGACCCCGAGCGTTTTGGCGTCGTCGCCTTTGACAGTGACGGAAAGGTTACCAGCATTGAAGAGAAACCCAAGGCCCCCAAATCCAGATATGCCATTACCGGCCTCTACTTTTACGACAACGATGTTATTAAAATCGCCAAAACGATCAAACCCTCGGCGCGAGGTGAACTTGAAATCACCGACATCAACAATGCCTACCTTGCCCGCGGTGATTTAAATGTTAGCTTGCTGGGGCGCGGATTCGCGTGGCTCGACACCGGTACCCACGACGCATTGCTTGAAGCCGGACAATTTGTGCAAACCATAGAGCATCGCCAAGGACTCAAAGTTGCCTGCCTTGAAGAAATAGCCTACCGGCGCGGCTGGATCAGCGCAGAGGGGCTACAGCAGCAGGCGAGTGCGCTGATAAAAACTGGTTATGGTCAATACTTACAGAAGGTCTTAGAGGGTTATTGATGAACGTTATCGCAACCAAGATACAAGATGCAGTGATTATTGAACCCAAGGTGTTTGGTGATCAGCGCGGGTTTTTCCTCGAAACCTACCAACAGCAGCGCTACCGCGAGTTGGCGAATATACAATTACCCTTTGTACAGGATAATCACTCACGCTCCAGCAAAGGGGTTCTGCGCGGACTCCATTTTCAAAAAACAAAGCCGCAAGGAAAGCTTGTCAGAGTCGTGCGCGGCGAAGTGTTTGATGTGATCGTCGATCTGCGTAAAAATTCCCCCAGTTTTGGTCAGTGGCAGGGGGTATGGCTATCAGAAGAAAATCATCGACAAGTTTGGTTGCCGCCGGGTATGGCTCATGGCTTTTTGGTCACCTCCGAGACCGCAGATTTTGAGTATAAATGCACCGATTTCTATGACCCTAAGGATGAAGCCTGCCTCCTGTGGAATGATCCCGATATCGGCATTGAATGGCCCGCAATCACGCCGATTCTGTCAGAAAAAGATGCATTAGGACAACGGTTCAAGGATCTAACTGCATGAAACTACTCATTACCGGTGCTGCAGGTCAACTCGGGCACGCCTTTGCCGCGGAGTTGAGTGCGCAGACAACATTTACATTTTGTGCCTTTAGTCGCGCCGATTTGGATATCACCTCTGCCGAGCACGTCAACGCTGTCATTGTTCGCGAACAGCCCGATGTCGTGATCAACACCGCCGCCTACACACAGGTCGATCTGGCAGAAGCGGAGCAGGATAGCGCCTATTTGGTTAATGAAACCGGCCCCGCCAACCTCGCCGAAGCCTGCCGTCGCCACGACATCCCGCTGATACACTTTTCCACAGACTATGTTTTTAATGGCAGTAAAAAAGGACCCTGGCGGGAAGACGACGCCACCGCCCCCTTAAATGTTTACGGCGCCAGTAAGTTCGCGGGAGAAGAGGCTATTAGACAAATTCATAAAAAGCATCTTATCTTTCGCAGCAGCTGGATCTTCTCTGAATTTGGTCACAACTTTGTCAAAACCATGCTACACGTCGGCTCTTTACGAGAGCAGATATCGGTGGTCAGCGATCAAATCGGCAAGCCAACCTGCGCCCGAGAGCTTGCTAAATTGACCCTAGCGTTGCTGCCATCTCTCGACAATCAGTGGGGAACCTACCACCTCGCTCAGCCGCAGATTGTCAGCTGGCACGGCTTCGCTGAAGAGATCTTCACCACAGCGCGCCGAATCGACAGCGACTACTGGAACAATCATCTAGTTGTCCAGAAGGTGAAGCCGATATTAACAAAAGACTACCCCACCCATGCTCAGCGCCCCATTAATTCAGCGCTCGAGAGTGGAAAATTTGAATCAACATTTGGATTAACCATCAAAGATTGGCGGCAATCTCTTGCGGACACTTTAGGAGCCTTGCAAGCGCATGACTGAGTACTCCCCGAAAAATATTCTTGTCACCGGCGGTGCAGGATTTATTGGCTGCAATTATGTGCGCTACATGTTGGCACGCTATGAGCAGATCACTATCGTCAACCTAGATAAACTCACCTACGCAGGCAGTCTCGATAACCTGCATAACTTGCCCGGTGAAAGTCGCCATAGGTTTGTTCAGGGCGATATATGCGACCAGTCGCTGGTTACGCAATTACTTCAACAGCACAACATCGATACCATCGTGCATTTTGCCGCCGAAAGCCACGTGGACCGTTCTATCAGTGGGCCGGCAGAGTTTATTAAAACCAATATTGTCGGCACACTCTCTCTGCTCGAAGCCGCGCGGGAAGTCTGGCAGAAAAAGTTTGGACTCAATGCAAAACAGTGCCGCTTTCACCACATATCTACCGACGAAGTGTACGGCACCTTAACGCCCAGTGACCCACCCTTTACAGAAAATACCGCCTATGCACCCAACTCTCCCTACTCCGCGTCGAAAGCTGGGTCGGACCATTTAGTTCGCGCGTGGCATCACACGTATGGCATGCCCGTCACCACGACTAACTGCTCAAATAACTACGGCCCATACCAGCACAGCGAAAAATTTATCCCCACCGTGATTCGCGCCTGCCAGCAGCAGCAACCCATTCCGCTATATGGCGACGGCAGCAATATTCGCGATTGGCTTTATGTCGAGGATCATTGCGCCGGTATCGACGCCGTTGTTCGCAGAGGTAGGTTGGGCGAAACCTACAATATTGGTGGCATCAACGAATGGGCCAACCTCGATATTTGTCACCTCATTTGCGATTTAATGGATCAACAAAACCCCACCGCGGCACCTCATCGAAAATTAATCACATTTGTCACAGATCGTCCGGGCCATGACTGGCGCTACGCAATTAATGCAGAGAAAATTGAAACAGAAATTGACTGGCGGCCACGAGAAACTTTTGAGACGGGTATTGTAAAAACTGTGATAGCTGTTTTAAGTGGTGCCAGCAAATAATTGATCTGTGCTCTTAATCGGGCGCACCAGTTTGAAATGGGCGGCATGTAGTCAGTTGGTTTGAAGTGGCAGAAAATATTCGCATAGCTGTCGCCATTAAGTGGCTTGGGTCGTCCGTGTGAAAGGCGTCCACCTTCGTAGAATATTATTTCGCCGGGCTGTAACATAACTTCGTGCTTGCGCATATAGTTGTCGTAGATGACCAGCGGCCAGTCTTCGTCTACGGCTTGGTCAACATTGATGATGGCGCTAATAATGTGGGTATCTAGCCGGTCTTGGTGACATTGCAAGACGGCGCCTCTATGGTAGATGCGAATACCATAGACATAGGTTGGCTTTAACTCTTTTTTACACCAATCTTCCATGCTGCGTTTTAACTCATCATGAATTTTAAGTCTGAGCTCCTCGCTAAGATCAATTAGTGAGCTGCTCTTGTTGTTGCCCTGAATACTATTGACGATAAAATCACCAGGCACATTTTCGTCAATCTGCGATGAACTGCGGCTGGTATAGAAGTGCTTGATCTCCGCAAACAGGGCGGTTGAAAGTTTTGCTCGCTCGAAGCCCACCGTTGTGTAATTGGGAATGAAATCGTTTAGCGACTTGGTTAGCATTCTGGGCTGGGGGTCGAGGCGGCTTTTGCTGCGAAACCACTTAGTGATAACGGCTTTATGCCCATCGAGTACCGGTTGTGCATGATGCATGCTGTTTGGATTTGGAGAGCCATCAGGATTAAGACTTGACCAAATAACGGCTGTACCTTGTTGTGGTTCCAATGCACGATCTATTTTAGTGAAATTAGTCTCGCCTCCTTTTGCCACGGTATTTAAGTAGATCATAAAAGTGTATGTGCGCTGGCCCATTGTTTGGCCATGGGTCTCCATTTCATGCTCTTCGAAATAGTCTGTGTGGGCCTTAAACTCTTGTCCGGCAGTGTAGTACTGTCCTTGAATAGATTCGGAATAGCTTTCGTCTATGCCAATAAGATTGCAGATGCGCCGGTCAATGTCTTTAATTAAGGAGTCTTGCAAGCGTCCTAAGTCACAGGTGCGACTGGTTCGAAAAGACTGGTCTGGCTCATAGCTCGCAAGCTCTGATGGCCGAAGCTGGGAAGTAATAGCTTCAATAATATGAACACATTCATGAGGGGACAAAAAATCTGAAACCGAGACTAGCGCTAGCCGCTCTGAGTGTTGTAGCGTGCCGTTGTGGATAAATATAGACTCAGGATTAATGGCAGCACCGAAATTGCTGCCAGCACCTTTGTCGGCCAGCGCTGACTGTTTCGGTTCAGCAGCCACTTTATGCTGATGAAAGGGATTCACCAGCTGGTCTAAAGGCACAGTTGGTTCAAACTGCATTTCAAATTTAATGGCTGTGTAGCTATAGCCTTCGTCTAAAAGTATTTTAAAGAGCCCATTTTTATCTTGCCCGTTGGCTAAATTCGTCGTTAACCAATTCTTCCAGTCGTCATTAAATTCTGTTTTCATCCTCTGCCTTCTCAGTCTTGGATTCTGAATGCATGCTAATACGTTTGCTATTGAGTATTATTCTATCTTGCACCGCTAGAGACAATATCGTTTAATTGTAGTGAGAAAAAGGTATTGCTAGTCTAATACACTTGCATGCAGGTGTATTCTCTAATAGCATGCCTTTTGGAAATTTATTCACAATCGAATTATATTAATAGGAATAAGCTCATGAACATGTTCAAGAAAAGAGATCTTGCGGTTGCCCTCGCTATGGCAATGGCCCTACCTCAAGTGGGCTTATCGCAAGAAGCGGCCGTAGTTCCAGATCCTGCAACAACTTCAAGCGGCGCAAGTACTGGAGCTGGAACCGGTTCGGCTGCGGGCGCTGGTACTGGCGCAAGCGCCGGCGCTGGGGCGGCTGCAGCTGCAGGGACCATTGCTGGTGTTTCTGTTGCAACTGCTATTGTGGCTGGTGTTGTTGCCGCTGTAGTTGTCAATGAGGTCTCAAATAATTCAGACTCGCCAACGCCAACGCCAACGCCAACGCCAACGCCAACGCCAACGCCAACGCCAACGCCAACGCCAACGCCAACGCCAACGCCAACGCCAACGCCAACGCCAACGCCAACGCC
>Ga0208163_1000595_pt1 | contig 9333 bp, 10 predicted proteins | sample ColrivemetaGS753_FD_187615 | JGI IMG/M metagenome (GOLD analysis project Ga0208163, IMG submission 187615) | Estuarine microbial communities from the Columbia River estuary - Ebb tide non-ETM metaG S.753 (SPAdes) (version 2) | ecosystem: Environmental > Aquatic > Marine > Intertidal zone >...
CAGGGGCTGCAACTGGGGCGAATGCTGTCTCGTTCTGGAAGTCGTCAAAATCGTCAACTTCAATCAGGTCAGCAAAATCGTCGTCTAGCGGTGGCGGAGGTGTTGCTCTTAGGTTCACTACAAGCGGCGCTGGTCCGCGACCCGCGGTTAGTTTCGGCTCAATCCGCAGGCCTGTTGGCGCGGCCACTTCGGCCACTTTACGGTTTTTGATGGCGTCAGAAATACGGGCCTTCACGCGGTCACCATCAACGGCAGGCGAATCTTGGTCAAAGGAATGCGCGGCCACAAATCTTGGTCAAAGGAATGCGCGGCCACAAGTTCAGGCTCTGGCATCACTTTTTTTCGCTTTAGCAGACCCGACAAAAGCCCGCCCGATTGTTGTGGCGCGGCGGCACGAACGGGGGCGACCATTGGCTCTGGCGTATGTTGCATGACAGCGGCGGCATTGATCGTTGGCGCCGTCATTGGCGGCATTTTACGGCCCGCGGCTTGTGGTGCTGGCGCAGCCGCACGGGTCGGCATTGCAGGGTTTGCGCGGACCACGGCAGCAGCACGCGCCTTTGCTTCTGGGTTTGGCACAATGCGACGCGCGATTTCTTCTTGCTGATATTCATAGGCCAAAGCCACGCGGGATTCGCGTGACTGCTCGCGCTTGGCTTGCAATGTTGCGATGCCACCCTGTGCGGCACGGGCCGAAACAGATGCGGTCTGACCCAATGCTTTCAGAATTGCGGCATAGGTCATGATCATGCCAAGCGTGAGGAAACGCACGCCGACGCGCAGTTCTGGACGGGTAAAGCCCAAAACGAAAAACATCATCGCCAACATCACGACAACCATGATGAGCGAGAAGAGTTTCACAGCGAGGCCTGCACCGAATGGCAAAACGGTCAGGACAATCGCAAGAACGGTGTCGCCAAACATGCCACCCATGCCGAAATTCGGCGGCCAAGCGGGGCTAGGCGACAAGGTCACAGCATAAAGCGAGCAAATCGCGATGGCGATTGGCGCAAAGATCAAGCGACCTACAGCGCGTTCTTCGCCAATGTGGGCGGCGAAACGCACGCCCCAAGTCATCAAAATCAGCGGCATCGCCCAGATGCCAATACCTACGACCATAATCAAAGGTGCCGCTGTCGAGGCACCAAAGCGACCCAGCCAATTGTGGACAGGCGCATCCGTCGCGGAGATCCAGCTTGGATCTTCGGGCGAATAGGACCCGACCATCATAGCCATCAAAACGCTGATCACGATCAATGCGATACCGAACAATTCCTTGCCCCGTTTTTCAATCGCAGCTTGGGTGTTGCTGTCCAGCAATGGATCGCGCCCGCGGGATGTATATGATGCCATTTTTCTAGTCCTCAATCGTACAAACAGTCGCGGATCAAAGTGAGACCACGCTGCATTTCTTGTGTTGGGGCGACCATGGCCACCCGAATAAAGCCGTGTCCGGGGTTCACCCCGTTTGCGATTTGGCTCAGATAAGCACCGGGGAGCACGCGCACCCCTGTTTCTTGCCAGAGCTTCACTGCTGCCGCCTCACCGTTTTCCACAGGAAGCCACAGGAAAAAGCCCGCCTTGGGGCTATCGTAGCCTGCGACATGACCAAAGATGTCATCCGCGATTTTGTATTTCACACCGTAAAGCGCGCGGTTCTCGACCACATGGGCCTCGTCGTTCCACACGGCGGTGGCGACGGCCTGTAAAGGCTCTGACAGCGGAGCACCCGCATAGGCCCGCAAGGCACGAATGCGTTTGATGCTTTCGACACCACCCGCGCAGAAGCCTGAACGGAGCCCCGGAAGGTTCGACCGCTTTGATAACGAATGGAAAATCACAACGCGGTCAGGGTCAGCACCCATCGCAGTTGCGACCGGCATCGCGCCAATGGGAGGCGTATCGCGGTAGATCTCGGAATAGCATTCATCCGCGAAAATGATGAAATCGTGCTTTTCAGCCAAAGTGATCAGCGTGCGCCAGTAAGCCTCGTCAGCCACGGCACCCTGTGGGTTCGCGGGCGAGCAGATATAGGCGATTGCGGTGCGGTCGAGCAAGTCTGTCGAAAGGCTGGTGAAATCTGGCAGATTCCCCGTTTCTGGCGTCGCAGGCACATAGACAGGTTCGGCCCCAACCGACAAAGCGGCGACGGCGTAGACCTGATAAAATGGGTTTGGCGTCAGAATGATCGGCTGTTTGCCGTTCTTGGTCTCGGGGCAAAGCGCCATCGCGGCGTTATAAAGCCCCTCGCGGGTGCCGTTCAGCGTCAGCAAATTGGCGTGCTGCATATCAAGGTCGTAGCGGCGCTTCAGAAATCCAGCGATCGCATCAAGGTGTTCGGGCGTGCCGTCGTTGTTTGGATATTTCGCAAAGGACCCCTCATTGGCCGCCAAAACATCGCCCACGAAAGCAGGAAACGCGTGGCGTGGCTCGCCAATCGTCATATTGATCGTCTCGTCAGCCTGCGTCGGCACATCCAAAAGAGCGCGCAAACGTGGCCAAGTCGCAACCGGAAGGTTCGAAAACCGCTCGGGAAATACCATAACTGCCTCAACTACGGGATCATTTTTGCCCCGCTTTTGATCAAACTAGCCTGTGAATGGCACCGCTGTCCATAAAAAGCGGGGCATGATTCGCCCCTGCGTGGTAAAATTGTGTCTTTTAGGACAGTGCCTTGGCCGCTGCTGCCCCGATCCGCAACAATTTCTCTTCGGAATTGGGGGCCGCGTTGAACATGATCCCACACGACGGCACGCCTGTCGGCAGAGTGAGGCTGATCCCGCCCATCAGGTTCTCGATCCGCGTATTGCGCAGCGCCAGAAGGTTCTCAGTTTTGTAATAGTCGTCGTCCGTCAGCAACCGCGCGGCATTTGGCGGCATGTTCGGCGCGGTTGGCATGATGAACGCGTCAAAGCCCGCAAGATGCGCGGCATAAATCTTGCGCACCGCATGCAGTTTGATCCAAGAGGCGACGTAATCGGCGCCAGATACCTGCTGCCCGCCGCGCACTCGCTCTAGGATTTGCGGGAACATTTTTTCGGGGTGTGCGTCTACGAGATCACGCCAATGCCCATAGGAATCAGCGGCATAGAGGTTGAACGCCTGATCAAATGCATCATGAATTTCGGGCATTTGGATGTGTGTCACTGTGGCCCCTGCCACCTGTAATCTCTGCACGGCGCTCTCGAATGCGGCGCGAGGCGCATCGCGCAAACTATCCATTGTCAGAGTGTCGATAATGGCGAAACGTGCGCCCTTGAGGCTTGCGCCCGCCAGATCAGCAGGCTTTGAGCCCTCCAGAATGGCCAGCAAAAGCCCTGCATCCTCAACCGAACGACAAAGCGGGCCGACCGTATCAAACTGCGCACAAAGGGCGACGACGCCCGTGACCGACAGCCGCCCATGGGTGGTTTTGAGGCCAACCAGATCGTTCCAAGCAGACGGAATACGCACCGAGCCGCCCGTGTCAGAGCCGATCCCAGCGGCGGCCAGACCGAAGGCGACCGACGTGGCCGCGCCAGAGCTCGACCCACCTGGAACGGCGTCTTTATCGTTGATGCAAGGCGGCGTTTCCATAATCGGGTTCAGGCCAAGGCCGCTAAAGGCTATTTCCGACAAATGAGTTTTGCCAAGACAGACGAGGCCAGCCGCGGTGGCGGCTTTCAGCACTGCGGCATCCTCGGTGGGCGTGCGCCCTTCCAGCAGTTTTGTGCCTGCTTCGGTCACAACGCCAGCCGTGTCAAAGAGGTCCTTCCAAGAAACGGGAACACCGTCCAAGGCGCTAAGCCGATGACCGCTCGCCGCCCGCAAACTGGCCGCTTTCGCCTCGGCGCGGGCGCGATCATGGGTCACGCGGGCGTAAATCCGGCGCGTCTCCGGGCTCCGGGTGTGCGTCAATCGCCGCGAGATAGGTCTCAGTCAGCGCAATCGGGTCGATGTCACCTGCGCCGATGCCGCGCCCCAAATCCGCCGCCGTCATCCATAGCCACTCTTGCATCGTGTCGATCCTTCCCAAGGTTTATCGCAGCCTAGCGACACCGCAGCGCATGGACAATCCCGCGCGTCTGCCCATATTGAAGGGTATGAAAACGGATTTGATCATTGTGGGCGGCGGGCTCAACGGCCCTGCCCTTGCCATCGCTGCGGCGCGCGCTGGATTTCGCGTGACCGTGATTGATACCCTGCCCAAAGCGGCGCGGAAAATGCGCGATTTTGATGGGCGATCTTATGCGCTTGCACTTGCCAGTCAGCGGCTTTTGCGCGGGATCGGTGTTTGGGATCGAGTGCGTGCTGATGCCCAGCCGATGCTTGAGATCAAGGTTACGGATGGTCGCGCAGGTGAGGGGTCGGCCCCTTGGATGATGCATTTTGACCATGCGGAAATCGAAGAAGGGCCGATGGGCTATATGCTGGAAGACCGCCATTTGCGGTTGGCCTTTTTGGATGCGATGGACGCGGAAGACGGGATTACCCAGATTGATGGCGAAACTGTCGTGGCGCAATCGGTTGATGGGTCTGGTGTGACGGTCACGCTTGCCTCTGGGAAAACAATTTCAGGGCAGCTTTTGATCGGATCGGATGGGCGCAAGAGCGGCACGGCCGAGCGGGCTGGCATCAAGCGCACGGGCTGGGGTTACGATCAAACCGCGATTGTCTGCGCTGTTGGCCACGAAAAACCACACGGCGGCATTGCGCATCAGTTTTTTATGCCAAACGGCCCGCTTGCGATCTTGCCGCTGACGGGCAATCGGTCATCGATTGTTTGGTCGGAAACCACGGCGCGGGCGGCAGAGATTATGGCGCGGGACGACGCGGGTTTTCTAGAAGCATTGCGCCCTGCGTTTGGCAGCTTTCTTGGCGACATTCACCTGACGGGTGCAAGGTTCACCTACCCGCTAGGTCTGACGCTTGCGCAAAGCTTTATTGCAGATCATGTGGCCCTCATCGGCGATGCGGCCCACGGCGTGCACCCGATTGCAGGGCAAGGGTTGAACGCGGGTCTACTACGCGATGTCGCCGCTTTGATTGACGTCCTGACAGAGGCACGCGGACGCGGAGAAGACATCGCAAGCCCCTTGGCCTTGGCGCGGTATCAACAGTGGCGACGGTTCGACACCACAACGCTGGCGATTGCCACCGATACATTCAACCGCCTGTTTTCCAACGACAACCCGATCCTGCGGGCGGCGCGTGATATCGGCATGGGCCTCGTGAATGGCGCAGCACCGCTGCGACGCGGGTTTATCCGCGAGGCCGCAGGGCTAACGGGTGATCTGCCGAGCCTGATGCGGGGTTAACGCGGCCTGACTTTCACGTGCTCGGTGCGTTGTGTGCCCCAATAGGCCTCGTTCTCTAAAATGCCTGGGGGAAGTTTGTCGCGCAAAAATCGCCTGCTGCGGAAGACTGCAATCTCAACCACGGCTTCGTCACCATGGCGGGGCAGCGTATCCCCCAGAAAGCCACGGCGCAAAAACGCCTCGCGTTGCCGCAACCGATCAATATCTGCCCGCACCATTGCGAGTTCGTAAGCGGGATGTATGTTTCTCATCAAGGGGTCCTTTATCGTACCGTCCGCCCATCAAACCCATGGCAGATTAAAATACTGATAAAAGCCGCAAGATTATTCGATCACCCGCGCCTCATCCAGAAGCATCACAGGGATGCCATTGCGGATCGGAAAAGCGAGGTTCGCGTTTTTAGAGATCAGTTCCTGCGCGTCAGCATCATACTCCAACCTTCCACGGGTTTGCGGACAGATCAGCGCCTCAAGCATCTTGGGGTCAAAGTTCGTGTTGGTCATTGCATGATCTCCTCGGCGGACCCGCCGCGCAGTGTGTATTCGATCAGTGTCGTGAGGGTTTCGCGGCGTGTCGTCAAGGACGGAGCTTCAAGAAGCGCTTGTTTGTCCTCTGGCTCGAACGGGCAAAGCATCGATAGTGAATTGATCAGCAATTCGTCGTCGGCCTCTTGCAAGCTATCCCAATCCGTCGCCAGATTTTCCTCTGTGAAATACCGCTCCAAGGCCCGCATAAATTTGTGCCGATCAAAGGTCTCGTCAACTTCCGCTGGCCCCAAGTCGCGCTCAAACCCTTGCCAAGACACTTTGCAACGGCGGTAGGGCGTAAAGCCGTCCACTTCGTTGGAAATCCGAAACCGCGAACGCCCCGCCATGGTGATCATGTAGCGCCCGTCGTCCGTCTCGGAAAACGCGGTCACACGCCCAGCGCAGCCGATGCTATGCAGGCGCTGGTCCTTGCCGTAAGGCTGCACCATCCCGATCAAGCGGTGCTCTGTCTTGAGCACATCATCGAGCATTTGCAGATAGCGCGGCTCGAACAGATGCAACGGCAAGTGCGATCGCGGCAACAAAAGCGCACCGGGAAGCGGAAAGACTGGAATGGTATCGGGGAGGTCAAAAGTTTTACTCATAGCGCTAACCTAGACCGAAACCGCGATCAGACAAATATCATTGAAGACAATTTGCGGCGACCATTCAGGACAATGGGATCTTTCGGAGGCAAAGCGTCGAAAATGGTGAAAAGTTCGGTCTTGGCTGCACCCTCATTCCATTCGCGATCACGACGGAAGAGTTCCAAAAGCTGATCAACCGCACCCTGTGCGTCGTCGTTTGCCAGCAAAGCGTTCGCCAACTCTAACCGCGCCTGATGGTCGTCAGGGTTCGCTTCGACCTTTGCGCGCAACTCGTCCACTGGGCCAGCGCCCGCAGCCTTGCGCGCCAGCACGATCTGCGCGTGCGCGGCTTCTAACGCGGCATGCGTGGAAATCTCGGCAGGGGCGCCGTTCAGCACCGCCTCTGCCTGATCAATCTCGCCCAGCGCCAGATGTGCGCGGACCAAACCGCCGTAAGCGACGGCGTGGTTGCCATCCTCGGACAGGATCGCGGCGAAGGTTTCGACCGCGTCGGCATTTTCGCCATTGGCGAGCATCTCTTCGGCGGCAGCAACGGCATCATCAAGCCCGTTGTCAGGCTCTGGCCCCAAGGCCACAATCTTATCAACAAACGCATTGATCTCTGATGGCGGCAGCGCCCCTTGGAACCCGTCGACGGGATTACCGTTAAAGAACGCATAGACCGTCGGGATAGATTGCACCTGCAACTGGCCTGCAATGCCGGGGTTCGCATCCACGTCGATTTTCACGAGCTTCACACGACCATCAGCCTTGGCAACAGCCGCCTCGATAGCGGGGCCAAGCGTTTTGCACGGGCCACACCAAGGCGCCCAGAAGTCCACGATTACGGGGATGGTTTTAGAGACCTCAATGACGTCCTGCATAAAGGTCGCGTCAGTGCCGTCTACAATGTGCTCGGAGGCAGGGGCTGTTTTGGGTGTTCCACCAAGTTCGATCATATTCAAATCTCCTAATATCGCGGTTACCCCCTATATGTGCGCAAGCGGCGCAAACGCCAAGAGGCAAGACCACTTTACCGCGCCAAGATTGCTGCTAACCTCGCCCTCATGACAAAAACAATCCTCACATTCGGCGATAGCAACACCCATGGGACGCCGCCCATGCACGATTTTGGTCGCCATCCCCGCCATCTGCGCCGTTGGCCTGTGGTAATGGCTGAGGCCTTGGGCTGCACGGTGATTGAAGAAGGTTTGCCCGGACGCCTTGCTGCAGGTCACGCCGACACCACGATGGGGCCAGAGATGAACGGGCAGTTGGGGCTGCGGATTGCACTCGCAAGCCACGGACCGATTGATCTGCTAACGATTATGTTGGGGACAAACGACCTCAAGCTCGACCACGGCAAGACCGCCACCCAGATTGCGGCAAGCGTCGCAGGTCTGATCAAGATCGCGCAGAATGCGGATATTCAGGCGAAGCACGACGGTTTTGATATCCTGCTGATCTGCCCGCCGCCGATCTTGGAGGAAGGCACATTTGCCGGTGACTTTGCGGGGCAAAGCGCGGTGTCAGAGGCCCTGCCCGCGGCCTATGCCTTCGTCGCCAATGCGCGAGGCACATGGTTTCTCGACGCGGGCGCGCATATCACCAGCAGCCCGACCGACGGCATCCACTTTGATGCGGCTGCGCATGAGGTGCTGGGGCAGGCTGTGGCGGCGGAGATTGGGCGGCGGGAAAGTGGCGGTTCGTAAGTCGCAAGCTTACTGACCCGACCAAATTGAAGGTGTTCCACCTATTTCAATCATGGGTCATCTCCTGAATAGGGTTTAACTTTCGATGTGGTTTAAACAGGGTGAGGACAAGGGGAAATGTGGTTTTTGGTTGAAAGCCTGCTTTGAGCCCAATTTCACCAATGCTGCGATGTGCACGAATGTCGGCTATCTGGATCGCAGATTTTCCTGCTCAAAGAAGTTGAACAGAATATTTGGCACGCGCTAATTTTCCGTTCTCAGTGAGTTCTCAGTGATCTGCGCCGAACAGCTTCTCATGTGCCGAGGGTTGCCTTCGATTTTGAACCATGGTTCTGGTTCTGCACCAGAAAGCTCAACCAATTTTCTGAACAGTATCTGGTCTCCAATTTGATCATTCTCTGGCTCACCCAAAGCCATGGCGTTTCCGACGGTGTATGCAGATTTTTTCATCTCGATGGTGCCAGCTCCTAGCAAGGAGCGTTCGATTGATCCAAGACCACCGTTGAATTCTGGGAACCGCAAAAGGTATGCTGAAAGCGCCGGAGCCATCGGTGTGGAAGGGTCTTGTCCTTGGATGACACTTTTGATCGCTCCACCTGAGCTTTGGGAGATTGCGTTCCATGCCCCACTGTAAAGTTTTGCGTCGAAAGGCGCAGCTTCGCTGTTTTTGTAAAGGGGTTCAAATTCTTCGACCCGAATAGTGCCAAGACCCCATTTGACCTGATGACCGCTGAAATTTCTTACGGTGATGCCAGAGGTATCAACTCCATCCAGCTTCAGTAAGTGTAGGATAACCACGGTATAGAATATGTCCTGCACGCTGTTTGCGATCCATATTTCAGCTTGTTTTGCAGATTTAATTTCCTTGACCAGCGAGATTTGCTCATCACTTAAATCGAACTCGTGAATTATGTCGACATCGTATAGATTGAGCGATTTCCAGAACTCTTGCCGTTCCACAAAAAAGTCATGGCTTGTTCCAGATGATGGCAGAGGTCCGTGCGAGTAATCATCGTAGGATGCGATTACACGCGTTTGCCAATCTGGTCTAATTTTCCGAAAGAGTTGACGAATTGTGCCGCCTGCACTGGTGGAGTGGGTCAGGATGACGTTCTTCATGGGTTTAGATGACCTTGTCCTCGGCATTCGCTCAGTAAGGCTTGGAGTATTCACATCATACGTCAAGAAGCGGTCATTCAGATGGCGACCT
>Ga0208163_1000639_pt1 | contig 8975 bp, 10 predicted proteins | sample ColrivemetaGS753_FD_187615 | JGI IMG/M metagenome (GOLD analysis project Ga0208163, IMG submission 187615) | Estuarine microbial communities from the Columbia River estuary - Ebb tide non-ETM metaG S.753 (SPAdes) (version 2) | ecosystem: Environmental > Aquatic > Marine > Intertidal zone >...
CTTCGCCGACTACGACTGCGACGGGCCCGCGACGGTGAGGCCGACCATCGCTGAGGTGGCCACGAGGACGGGGCAGAGTGCGCGGTCTGTCCGTGATCAGATCGCTTGGCTATGTAAGCACGGTTACGCCTCGCGCAATGAAGACGCGCTCGTTCTCGCTCTCACCCAGCCGCCAGCGTCCCCTCTAGAGGCCAACACCCAGCCGCCACAGTACCCGCACCCAGCCGCCACAGTACCCGCACCCAGCCGCCACAGTCCACCCATACCTTGCATGACCTTGCAGACCTTACATCCACCCATCAGCCGCGCGACCTGTTCGAGGAGAACCTCCCGCTATTCGGCGCTGGCCCCGCTTCGAAGGTTGTCGAGGAGACCGACATCGCGCGGATGGGTGGGGCGAGCGAGGCGGCTCAAGTCCGAGCTCTGATCGCAGAGCACAACCGACTCCGCGAGGCCGCCGCCGCCGCGCTTGGGGAGCGCAAGCCAAAGGCCCTGGGTGTCACCCGAGGCCGAGCCCAGGACGTGCGCATGGCGATCCGCGAGCACGGCTTCGATCTCGTGGTCGCGGCGATCCGCCTGCGCGGGCGCCAGTGGTCCGAGAAACACGACGCATACGTGAAGTTCTCGCGCCTGCCGTGGACCGAGCGGGGAATGAACGCAGCCGTCGCGCAGGTAGAGAACGAGCGCCGAGGCTTCGTCGACACCCCACGGGGACACCGACGGACCAACGCAGGCCACGGGGCTCGCGAGCGCATGCTCGCAGCGGTAGACGGAGACGACCGGTGACACCGACACGAGCAACAGCACTCCTGCGCCTCGCCGACCGAGCAACGTCGCGAGCGCGGCGACACGTCAACGGCCACGCAGCGATCTCGCGCAGCCTGGGAGATCTCGTGGCCGCGTGGGCCTACGCGGACAAGGGCAGCGAACCGGGTCAGCGAGCCAGGTGCGAGGCCCAGGCCAAGCTCGAATCCTGGCGCTCGGACCTTGGGGCCTGGGCCCTCGTGCTCGCCGGGCTGCCCGGCACGGGCAAGACGATCTCCGCGGCGCGCTACGCGGCCGACCGCGGCGGGCTCATGATCTCCGCGTCGTCTGCGGACGGGTGGGGGTTCGGCGGCGGTCCCGGGCTTCGCCGGGCTCAGTCGGCCACGCTGCTGCTGATCGACGACCTCGGGTGCGAGGAGACCGTCCCGGGGATCGCCAACGTCCAGCAGCTCCTCGGCACCCGCGCAGCTCGAGGGGCCCCCACGGTGGTCACCACGATGCTCCTGCTCCACGGCCCAGGGAACACGATCCAAGGCCGCTATGGTGACCACGTCGAGTCCCGCCTGCGCCCGCACTTCCGCTTGCTGGCCAAGCGTGACCGCGACGACCGGCGCAGCGACTGCGCCCCGGCCACGGCCGGCATCGCCAGCGAGAGGCGAATCCTCGCGGCCGAGCGCCGTGTTCGTCAGGCTGCCGCTCGCGCGCTCCTAGGGACCGAAGCCGACGAGGCCATCGAGCGCCTGGCCGAGCTCGTCGGAGTGACGTCAGCGCATCTCGACGATGCCCAGGCCCGCGAGATCTCCTGTGGCGAGGAGATCGACAGGATGGCCGAGACGACGATCGCCGACCTCGAAGCGTCGGTTGTGCGGGCAAGCGAAGAGGCTGCGCACGCGGAAGCCGAGGCCCTGGCGTGGCTCGACGCGCTCGCAGACTTGCAGATCGGAGACGACCAGTGAACGACCTGACAACAACCGCGGAACTCACGATCGCCGCGGGCATTCTCGCGGGCGGGAAGATCCCCTTTTCCGAGGCCCGCGCGCTTCTTTCGTCCGAGGACTTCGCCTGCCTCGCGGCTCGGTGCGTGTTCGAGGCAGCGGCCGCCATCGCCGACAAGGGCGGCGAGTTCAGCATCACGAGCATCGCCTCGAAGTGCGACGCGCTGGACACGATCGGCGCCGTCGGCGGGCTGCCTGGACTCGAGCGACTCGCCGCGGATCACGACCGGCCGGCCGACCGCGAGATGATGGCCAAACGCATCGCTGAGGCATCCGCCCTGCGCAAGACCGGCCAGCGCCTCGCCAAGCTGGCCAAGTACGCCGCCCACCCCGAGGCCGTCGAGAACCCGGAGCGCTACCACGCAGCCGTCGCGGCGATCTCAGCCGGGTCACGCGAGCGGATGCGACGGGGGACGGTGACGTCGTCGGAGTCGGTCGTGCTCATGATGCAGGCCCTGACCGAGCGCGGTCGTTGGCAGGCGGCGGCGCCGACGAACCTGACCGAGGTCAACCGGATGCTCGGCGGTGGCCTGCAAAAAAAGCGGCTCTACGTCATCGGAGCGCGCCCGGCCGTCGGCAAGTCCGCCTTCGCTGTCGGGGCCATGTTCCACGCAGCCGAGCGCGGCCACCCGCAGCTGATGTTCTCGTGCGAGATGCCGGTCGAGGACATCGTCGGACGAGCGATCTGCCAGCGCCTGCACCTGGACTCGGACCGCTTCGCTCGGGTCAAGGGGCAAAACGCTCTGCACACCAAAGACATGGAGGCCATCGTCGGAGCTGCAACGAAGTTCGCGAGGATGCCCTACGAACTCGACTGCGAGACGCGAGATCTCGGCGCGATGCTTGCCCGTGCTCGCGTGTGGCTGGACACCGTCGCGCGGCCGATGATCGCCAAGCACGTCGAGGAGCACGGGCAGGACGACGCGAAGATCGGCCTCGTCCCCGTGGTCTGGATCGACTACATCCAGCGATGCCACCTGGCCGGCAAGTGGAACAGCCGCGAGGAGCGAATCGGGACGATGTCCGACATGCTCGCCAGCTTCGCGCGCGACGAGGAGTGCGCCGTCGTGGCCCTCTCCCAGGTCGGACGCGGGAGCGCCAAGGAGAACCGGCCTCCGACGATGGCGGACCTGCGCGAGTCCGGGAGCATCGAGCAGGACGCCAACGTGGTGATCCTGATCCACCGGGACAGCGGGGCGAAGGTCGAGGAGGACGGCGAGCCCGCCGGCCGGCAGATCGAGAGCGAGGCCAAGTTCATCAAGGACAAGGACCGGCACGGGGCAACCGGAGTTGCGAGCGTGACCTTTCACGGTCCCTGTGGTCTATTCGAGGATAGCAAGGACGGATGGTCATGACCAGCATCAAAACACGAACCGAGCTCAGCCCCGACGGCCACGGCTACATCGCCATCGTGACGAAGGACGGCGCAGAGATCTACGAGTCCAACGAAGTGCACCCGAAGGACGGGATCTTCGCCGACCCGACCGATGCCGAGACGCACGCCGCGGCGTGGGCCAAAGCCCACGAGGGCCTCGAAGACTTCGCGGCTCAGACCGTCGATGCCCGCATGCGTCTCGTAGGACCAAACACGCGGGAGCTCTACCAGGAGGCTCACGCCGACGACACGCTGGCCGCGAAGATGCGCAAGGCCGCAAAGAACCTGTCCAACGACGCGAGCGCGCGCCGGACCTTCGCCGCGCGCCTGGCCATGGAGGCCGACCAACCGCGCGTCGAGATCGCCTGGAAGACTCACAGCGATCCCGCCTCGGTCGAGTTGGTCGAGGTCGGAGGCGCGTGGTCAGAGGAGTTCACCCCGAGCACCGAGGACGACGAGCGCCAGCTGGAGATCCCCGGCACGGCGTGGACGATGAGCGACGACCTGGCGTCCATCGTCGGCCGCGGATCTGTGACGATCAAGACCGAGGGCGGCGTGGTCAAGATCTCGCTGGGGTCCGAGCACGTGCTGACGACCCCCGGAGAGCTGACGCTCGAGCAGGCCGAGGCGCCACTGCGCCTGGTGCCCGCGCCGTTCAAGCCGCCGGCTATGGGCGCCGTGTCCGAGCAGGTCCTGCGCGACCGGATCTCCTACGTCGAGAGCGGCGCGACGCTTCTTGGTTTGCTCCGGCTCGAACGCGATCGGCCGAAGCCCCGCAAGCGCGTCCTGGCCATGATCGAGAAGGCCATCGAGGATCACGACGACCCGCGCGTCCTCGACGATCTGACCGCGATCCACGAGGATCGTCCGCCGGCCGTGTTCGTGCCCGACCTGGCCGCCGCCGCGCTGATGTCGGCCCCCGTCGATGCGCCGGCCAGGGTCCTCGAACAGCTGGTCCCCGAGTGTTGCGACGTCGCAGTTCTGGCCGACCTGCTCCAGGACGAGATCGACGATGGGGAGCGGTCCCGCGACGAGGTCGCCGACGCGCTCCGTGCTCGGCTGGCCGAGCTCGGCGGAGACCAGGAGGCGGCAGGATGACCGCCGTTGGAGCATGGATCCGACGGTCCGCCCTGTCCGAGCCATCGACGACGGCGAATGGCCTGCGCCAAGCTGGCGTGACCATGGCCTCGATCATGGTCAACGACTTCGCTGGCGAGCGCAGGAGGACGCAGTTCGACACGTTCGACCGCGACAGGATTGTCGCACTCGCCGACGAACTGCGAGCGGCTGGCATCGATGTCACGCTGACGACGTGGGTCATGCCGCACGCGGGGTTCATCGCTGGGCTCGGAGATACGATGCGCGAGCTCTCGTATGGCACCGGGGCCACGCGGATCATCCTCGACGCCGAGGAGCCATGGATGCAGGCCGTCGCCCCGCTCGGGTACGCCGACGCGGCCGGACGGATCCGCGACGCGCTCGCCGGGATCGATCTCGGACTGACGGCGATCGTCTACTGCGACGTCGAGAAGACGGCGCCGCTGGCCAAGATCTGCGGGACGTGGATGCCCCAGGCCTACGTGACCCTCGCCGGAGGATCCCCAACGGCGTTGGTGAGGACGGCCTACACGCGCTGGACGACGAAGTTCGGCTCACCGTCCGACGGCTTCGTGATGGGGCTTGCGGCCTACAATCAGCCGAGGCCTGCGTCGGAGCTCATGCAGCCGTGCCTCTACGCCTGCGCCGACGTCGGCATCGACGCGGTGTGCTACTGGGCGCACGGCTCGATCCTCGACCGGGATGACGTGGCCGCAGTCACGCTCGCGGCCTCGAAGGCGGTGGCAAGCCCGGAGCCGTCCGTCGGCATCATGCCCGAGATCGACGTCGTGACGATGCCGAGCGGAGTCTACTCGCTCGAGGTGGCCCGTATCCAGGGTCTGCTGGCCGCGGCCGCCACGAAGACCGGGGACGCCGGTCCGGGCCCGATCGACGGCAAGCCCGGACCCAAGACGGTCACGGCGCTGGAGTCGTTCCAGGCTTGCCAGGGCTTGCCCATCACCGGGGTGTGCGACGGCGGTACCTGGTACCGGCTTTTGAGTTTCTGGGAATAGGTCCGGTGGGCAGCGGTTGATGGGGCATGAACGCACGACGAATGCTGGTCAAAACGACCTGCGTGACAGCTGACCGCGCGAGGGAGATCGTCCTCGACATGGTTATGCGAGGCCTCCAGTGATGGGCCCTGACGACGCCTGGAAGTCGGCAATCGAGCGCGCGGAGTTCCGCGGACTAGCGGCCCGTCGGCGATCCCTTGTCAGGCTCTTGGTCGCCTACGGTGGACACGTGGCCACCGCCAGCCAGCGGTTGGCTGCACAGCGCAACGCCGCCGCGATTGGGTACATGGTGCGCCGTCACATACTCAGGCAGGAGGCCGACCAATGAGCCAGGCAAGCAGGTCGAAGATCCGAGCGCGGGTGCGCGAGAGTGAGTCCGTCGCCCGGTTCATCGCGGATACCTGCGTCGAGTCCGACATCTTTTGCGGGATGTGCCACGCGGCCGGCGAGGTGGACGGAGAACCGTGCGATGCGTGCGGCGGGTCCGGCGATGGCCGTGACGCGAAGATGCGAGCGCTCCTCGAAGGGGGCGAGCCGTTCGACGTCGCCATGGTCCGCGAGGCAGCCGAGGCACTGGTCGCGCTCGAGGGTCAGCAAGACGTGTTCGAGGACTGGTGCCGCGAGCGAGGACAGGGGCCCGAGACCATGCCGAGTTGGCCGGGCAACTTGGCCCGCGTGTACGCCTACAAGACCGTCGAGTGCGAGGCCTGCCTCGGGTCGGGCGAGGTTGGTCCGCACACCCCGGCCGGACCCTGGCCGATGGCCGTGGCCGCGCTTCCTGGCATGATCGTCATCGGCGATGATGGACAACCGCGCGAGGCCGAGGTCGGAGAGATCATCCGCGCCCCGTGCCCGGTCTGCCGCGGACGTGGATCGGTGACGGTCCGCAACGGCGCCCGAGACCCTCGCGCTCCGATGGGCCGCGCGCTGGCCAGGCTCGGGCGTCGAGTGCTCCGGGCGCTCGAAGGGCAGCCCAGCATCCGCGGCCGCCTCCATCCTGCCGAGTGGAGCGCCCAGATGCGGCGCAAGGGCCGGGAGGCGTGCCAGAACGTGCCGGCCGACGAGCTCATGGTCACGCTCTACGAGGCGGGGCGCGAGGCTGGATGGGCGTACCGTCGTCCGTCCGGCGAGATGACGACGGCGACGCGAGAGTGCCGTCGTATGGAGCACCGGGATATCCCGGGGTACATGGTCAGCCAGGGCTGGTCGACGTCCATCTGGCCCCATGGCCGGGCAGTGGCAAAGCGGTCTGGCGCCAAGGTCGTGAGCCTCGATGCGGCCATCACCGCAAGGGGCCTACTGTCCAGTTATTGCCACCAACCTCGATGGCTGATCGGCGAGAACGAAAACGATCCTCGGTACCGTTGGTTCGCCAGGAGTGAGGCCTACCGACGCACCCAACTGGCCCGCGAGTCCATGGCCCGCCAGATCGGCGACGCCCTGGCCCCTGCATTCTCCGACATGATCACCGAGGTCAGCCAACTGGCCCGCGAACAGGAGCAAGGCGATGCGAGTCGTTGACCTGTTCGCCGGTTGCGGCGGAACATCCGAAGGCGCCCGCGAGGCCGGCCTCGACGTCGTGTGGGCGGGCAACCACTGGCCGGCGGCTGTCGAGCTGCACCGTCGCCGTCACCCGCGAGCCATCCACGTGTGCCAGGACCTGCAACAGTTCGACTGGCGCCACCTCCCGGACCACGAGATCTTGTGGGCGTCGCCAGCATGCCAGGGTCACTCGGAGGCCGGGCAGCCCGGGCGCGCCGCAGACGGGTCGCTCGCCGCCGCCCATGACCACCTTCGGACTACCGCATGGGCGGTGATCGGAGCGGTCCTGGCCAAACAGCCGCGCGCGTTCGTCGTCGAGAACGTTCCCGAGTTCTGCGAGTGGCGCCCGGCCGGGCTGACGGCGCTCGTCTGCGGAGGCAAGGAGGAAGCCAAGCGCGAGGCCGCGAAGCTACGGGCCATCGAGCGCGACGTCGAGTTCACCGTCGGCCAGCGTGGCGGCCGTTGGTGCGTCGTCCGCGAGTTCGAGCGCGGGACGCTCTATCGCCACTGGCTCGCCACCTTCCGCCTGGCCGGCTACCGGATCCACGAGAGCACCGAAGTCCGAGGCGGCGGGCAGCTCCTGACCGCGAGCAAGTGGGGTGTGCCTCAGCGCCGGACACGGCTGATCATCGTGGGTCACCTCGAGAGGGACTTCTCCGTCGCCGAGCCCGACGTCGCGCCGGAGGATGAGCCGACCCTGGCCGGCGTCCTCGACTTCACCGCCGGACGATGGGCCGAGATCTCGTCCAAGCGAGGCGGCGCCCGCAAGCGGCTGGACCACGCCCACCGCGAGTTTTCCGGCGGTCCGTGCTGGGGCTGGCACGTCTCCCACAAGGGCGCCTGGGCCCGGAGTCCGCACACGCCGGCCAACACGGTGACGACCAAGAACCAGCTCTACATGGTCAACGACGGCCGCTATCGGCTGTGGTCCGTCGACGAGACGCTCGGAGCCATGGGCTTTCGGCGCGGATACCTCGACGGCGTCCCGAGGACTGCGGCGCTGGTCATGGCGGGCAACGCCGTCCCGCCCGGAATGGCGCGCGGGATCCTCACGCAGGTCGCGGAGTCGCTGCGATGAGCCCCGGGAATATCCGCCCGGCCTGGATGTTGGCCGGACCATGAGCGACGAGCAAGAGATCGAGCGCCTGCGCGCACTCACTGATCGCCTCGAATCGGAGCGCGTGGAACTGGAGGACATGGTCCTCGCGCTGACCGAGGAGCGCAAGCGCCTGCGGTACGAGGCCAGGCGCGCGAAGCAGTTGCGGGCTGATGCCTTGGAGATCGCCGACCGGCGCAACGCGGAGGCACGATCGATGGTTCGGGCGACCGAGATCTCGGACTCGCTCTCCACCGGACAGACCATCGAACTTCAACGCCAGCACGAGCGGCTGCGCAGTATCGGCTACCCTGGCGTGACCGAGTGGACAGTCGAGGCGCAACTCGCAGCCGTCGAGCGCGAGGTTGCCGAGGTGCGGTCGAGTCTGGGACCGGTCACGACGCGAGCGACGATCGACGAAGTCGCGGACACGTTCTCGGCCGTCGTGCACCTGTGCACATTGGTCGGCATCAGCCCCGGTCACGCGGCCATCGTTGCGGCAGCGAAGCTCGGGCGGCGCCTTGACCTGGTCGAGTCCGGCCTCTCGTGGACCGCTGCAAAGGCGGCCGTGCCATGAGCGCCGAACTTGGAGAGCGCCTGCTCAAGTGCCCGCGCTTCCGCTGGATGCCGGGCATGCTGTGCCTGCCTGGTCGTACGAGGACGGAGGGGGGCCGGTACCTCGGAGAGGACCCGCCGGGCACCGGTGGGCACAACGTCGGGTTCGCCGACGGGACCGCGGCTTACAAGGTCAACTCGTGGCCTCCCGACCTGTCCGACCCCGCGACGCTCGGGTGCTTGCTGGCCCTCGTGCGCGAGGCGTGGGGCTGTGACGATTGGCGCCGGTTGACGATCGAGCCAGCTGGGGCCGGATGGTGTATCGCTGTCCGTAACGGCCGGCACCGACCTCCAAGCCGTGCCCGCCCCCTGCCTGGTCGGGCCTGGGAAGTGTGCATGGGGGCGCGAGGGCTCGCGCTCTGTGCCACCGAAGCCGAGGCACTTGTCGCAGCCCTGGAGGCCGCGCCATGAGGCTCGCCCGAGACAATCTCCTCGCGTCCGACCGCGGAACCCTCACGCGGTCGCGCGCCGTCGAG
>Ga0208163_1000654_pt1 | contig 8898 bp, 8 predicted proteins | sample ColrivemetaGS753_FD_187615 | JGI IMG/M metagenome (GOLD analysis project Ga0208163, IMG submission 187615) | Estuarine microbial communities from the Columbia River estuary - Ebb tide non-ETM metaG S.753 (SPAdes) (version 2) | ecosystem: Environmental > Aquatic > Marine > Intertidal zone > Estuary...
GACCCTTGCCGGTCACAATAATTTTATCACATTTCTCTGGAGGAGTGATTGTGACTGTTTAAGACCCACATCAGATCGGGAGAGGAGCAATAAGTCGATACTTCACTTATGAACCTACACCTGACTAGGCCCAGTACTATCACAAGTTGATTAGATCTCATCTTGGCGGCCAGATTGTCTCGTTTTGCTTTGGCATCTTCATCTCTAGAAACCGCGCTCTGATTATACCGTTAGTTCACCCTGCAGTTACGCTGGCGCTCCTTACGTCTAATTGCTTCAATCGTTAATTGTTCTGCGCGTGAGAAGCGGGGAGCGCGCGTGTAGCAACCACCATTCCCAAAGGTTTCCAAAGCAAGGCGGGTCTGAAAGCAATAGCCATTGCGTTTGTAAATCTCGTTTCGCGCATACCATAGGTCGTAGCAGTCATCTCCTCTGGAGTTATCTCCTGCGACGCTTATTTGTGGCACTATCATAAGTGCAACTACTGCGCAGATCTTAAAGGCCGTTTGAACTTTCATACCATCTCTACTCCCCTGTGCTTCGATGCGGATTACTTAAGTTTAAGTGGTTAGCCCCAACATTACGCACGATACTACATCAAAACATTTAATTTCGAAGACCATTGACCTCGAGCGTTCCATCAACAGACCTATGTGGCGGAAGCACCTAATTTTAATATGAACCCCGTCAGCATTCAATAGACAAAGAACCTCGAGGATCAATGTTTTGCTTTAAGGTGCGGCTCGCTTTTACAGGCGATGGCTTAGCTGCGGATATTCTTTCTGCCGAGCTGTTCACGATGAAACACAAACTCCAAGGAATAAGGAACTAATGTTCTAGAATTAGTACGTTACGTTCGTTATCTATTTTCCATTTCTTTAGACGCCTTAAGACGCTTTGCCCCAGGAGTGCTGGCGCACCGGCGGGCGCCACTGACCCTTGGACATTTTCGATCTGAAAACTCCCTATAACAATTTGGCGCAGGACGAAGGTGCGTGCTTTGATGGTTCGACCGTCTGCTAGCGTATAAGTTTCGTACCCAGTGTAGTCATTTTCAGTCAACAGACCTGATTTAGAAAGTTCGTCGACGAAGTTAATAGGTAGGGTTAAATGACTAGCGCCGCTGTCGAGCACAAATGGATATGGCCCACTGCCATTAATCATGGCGCCTAATGTATACGTCCCCCCCACCTCACTAAGCGGGACCTCAATCATACGCTCAGAGAGCGCGCGCTCCTCTATATCGGCTTCAAAGTTGCTCGAGGTATGGACTGTTTTTTGACGTTGGTTGCTGACGCCCGCATCGAGATGTGTCGTAAAAAGCGCAAGATAAACCAGCCCCAGGATCGCGAGACCCAAACCAAAAGTTATGAGGGGGTCATTACGCATTCTAATCCCGGCAACGGTCGAGCGTCTCTGGCTTGTTAGCCTCACCAGCAGACATAATATTTTCCAATTCAACCTTGATTTTATTATCGGGTAATGGCGAAATTTTTAATGTTTTGCCAGTTGTCCCCCAAGTCTCGGCTTTATCAGATCCGTTTTTTGAATTTTTTGAAAATTTTGTAGCTCCATATGTTACAATATCACCATCAAGCAGCAGCCTGGGCACCGGATCGCCACATTTATAATAATATTTACCATTGGCTAATTTGGCGGGCGTTTCCTGTTTAATTGGTTGGGTAACGCTGTCTAAAGCACCTTCATCATTGCTATCCAAAACACCTATGCCCTGTGCAGTAATTACCGAATCCTGCGCGGCGATTTTTCTTAAATTGTTGAAATTTAAAACACTAAATGTAAAAATACATAAGAAAACAAGTAGCAAAACTAAAAAATATACGAAAATTCTTTTTTCCAGCGAATTTACATAATTCCCTACATGAACAGTATTTTGATTAACTTTCCTTAAATCATTTTTAAAGATTTCAATTTTAGTCGCCAACACAGCCTCTGCCCCGAAGTCCGTGATGTGATTGTCAAAATCATCATTTTTATCAATGATATTTTGATTAATTTTTTCTGTTTTTTTATTAGGAGGCGCAACATCCGTGCTTGGTATTTTTTCAATTTTATTATTTTTATGAGCCAAATCCAAAATCATCTTAACCTTTTCCTCATTCAAATCATAGGTAAAAGGTTTTAAAGTATTGGAGAATTCTACAGAACCGTATGCAGACACGGAATTTTTACTGACTACCGCAAAAAATTTACTAAAATCTGCAAAGTTATGGTTAATCAGTTGGAAAAGGCTTATCAAGCTTCCAACCTGCGTGTGAAACTCAAGATCATAGTTATCAACTTCGACGTGCCAAAGTGCGGCTTTATTAAAGTGGCCCTGGCCAAAGCTGAGGCCGTCCCGCCCCTCTTTGAATTCAGCCGGTAGGTCGCGAAGCCCCGCCAGCTTAATGTGATTAACGGCTTTTTCGACTGCCGCCCCCATGCTCTTCCAGTCTTTAACACTCGACCGATGAATTAGAAGCTTTTGTATAATTTCAGCAAAATCCTCTGAGTTGAGGACCAACGAATCTCTCAGCCAGATGCCTATACCGTGATAGTTTCCGCCGCGGTCGCCATATACTTGATCAATTGATTTTTCTGAGAGGCCCACCCAAAAAATGGTTTCTTCATTATGCTTGAAGCGCGCCAACCCAAGCACATAGTCGCCTTCTTGAATTGAGATGCCTGTGTCTTGACTGATTATAATGGTATCCGCCGCAGGAACCCAAGATGGTCTATCACCAAAGGGAAGGAACTTAAGGCCACTGGAATAATAATGAGCCTCAAACATGAAGTCTTTCGTCATGGCTAACCTACCACCTTATTCATCAACTTCTGTAACACGCTGACAAAAATGTTGCGCTCTTTTACTTTGGGGAATGGGTTAGATTGCTCTATTCCACAGGCGCCAGAGTACAGCCATTTCCAAAGCTCTACGGGGAAGCTATTGATCGATTCATAGTGATCGTGGTCGCGGGTCGGCCAATCTATCGCTTTCCCTCTAATACGCCCAGAACAATAGTTCCGTACATTTTTTACCTTTACATCGGCTATGCTCTGGAAAGCGACCACAGCTGTTCTGTAATGGGCATTATTCTCTAAATAGACTTTTACATCATCTACCGATTGCTTTAAGACATCATGCAGATCATCGCCCTCTACGTTCCTCGGATCGAAGCGGGCATCCCATTTGGTTACTAACATCATATGTCGATCATCAGATGTCTTTCCGCCGCGGACATCACGATACTGCTCAATGACACCCTTTATAGCAAGGCCTGCATCCCTTCTGGATATGTCTTCATCAAGCGAATATCCATCAGACTGGCCACTTTCGCGCTGCGTAAAAGGCAGTACGTAAATAAAGCTTATCCCTGACTGGAAACTTTGAATAAATAACTCAATTGCTGGGTTCAGATCAGAAGTGAAAATGGATCCATCTTCTCCTCGTTTTGGCTGAAACCATTCACCATTTCCCTCCATAAAAGCAATTTTTACGGTTTCGCCATTACTAGATGTGAAATCTATTGGGACAAAGAATGGGAATTTGATCAGAGTATTTTGCGCAGCCTTGCCTTCGATAAAATTTGTCAATTGGCTTTGGAAAAAATTTCTCGACGAATTCCGTAAATACTCCCCGTAGGTTGAATTTGCCGAGATAATACTATCATTGAGGTGCACCCCCACTTGGAGTTCTACTTGCGTCGTTGCCGCTGCAAACAACGACAGTAACATGGATGTCTTGCCGCTGTTAGAACTTCCGAAAAGAATGACAGGGTGATAGCCCCTCTCATTCATCTGCTCCGCTAGCAATTTGATTGCAGCCTGTTCAGAAATCAAAAGTCCATCTTCTTTATGCGAGCTAACGCTTTCGGAAGGCGAAGAAGATTTTTTGGGCCGCGCTGATGCTTTTGAAGTAACGTCAATTTGGGGAGCTACGACATCTTGCTCCGGTTCACCGCCATCAACCGCATTATCTAAAGTAAACTTGCCACCCATAATTTATCCCTCACCAGCCACCATTTGCGGCCATTTTTCCTTTACTATTTTTCACATTGTTTTTCAGAACGTTTGCGAAAAAATAAACCATCAGAAAATCAAAACCGATGGCGAGTAAAAGATATAGATACGTAGTGATGCGATCAGCTCGCGCGATTATCAGGTTGAGAATTTGGGACACTTCACCGATGCCGCGAAGTTCATCGAGCTCTAGGTCAGGCTTTATCGATGCCGGCATAGTCTTTGCAGTCTTCTCATAAATTTCTACATTCCGAGAATATTCGCCCTCTAGTTCTTCCATCCTGGGTGTAACAATGCGCATTAAATCTGGAATTCCCGACGTATTAACATTTACGTCCTGAAGCAGCGCTGCATAATTGCTGAGGTTTGCGGTCCCGCCATAATTAGTCGTATCAGTAGAAGAGCAGCCGTTTTTTAGGCATGCTAATTTTGCCCTACCATCTCGGGTTGACGAAATGATTGCTGTTAGGTCTTTGTTATTCCAATCTTGGTTGTCCAAAACAACGTCGATCATTTGTGTGTAGGCGTCGACATATTGCTTGACGCTAGAAGGATTATTGCAATCGACTTTTCCCGAGGGAAGAGAGAGATCTACTAATAGCCTTTTGAGCTGCATTATTAAGCGCTTTGCTTCCTGACCATTACCGCAGTTTCCGGGGGACTGGATTTCAGCCATCAAAGCTTCTTTGGCGGAATTCACTTCCTTTATTTTGCTTTCAATGCCCTGCATTTTTTGTTCTTTTAGGGCAGCCACTTCAAGAACGTTGAAACGTTCTTGCGCTACTTCTATGCGGTCAGAAAAAATTCTCCTGCCCTCAAGGTTCAGCATAAGCGAGTTAAAAATACCAACGCCGCTGATGATCAACATTAAAACAAACGCAGGGAAATTGCCCCGAATGCCGTTTCCATCATAGCCAATAAAGCGAGCAATGGACCAGGCAAATATTGCAAGAATCGTACTGACTAGTACGGCTAAATATGGTCCGAGCGCCCCGAGGAGGTTAAAGTAACCCCAAAAAATAATTCCTACGAAAACAATGGAGTACAGTAATGCTATCACTTGAGCATTCTGATATTTTGTTTTCCCGAGCTCTTTTTTATCCACGGAACATGCCCTCTTCCTCAATCCATTATTATTGTGGTCTTAGTTTCAAATTTGGCAAAATCAATAACCCAGAGCCTGAATGACAATTGTGACATTTAACATCATGATTTTGTAATGCGTTGAGCAAGCGTTTGTACCGAGGCCAAGAACAACCATGCCGCTGCCTATGCGATGGTTTGTGCGAAATTCTTGGCAACGCATCTGCTTCGGCCAGCCAAGTGTTAGTGCGAGCGCAAAAACATATGGGCATTTTACAAAAACCTGATAGCCAATAAAGTGAGAAGGGGAGCATAATGGTACAATCGGCAACAAAGAATTTTGATATCAGAAAACTAGTGTTTTCCTGCTTGCTCGCTACAACCGCTGTTTTGTCGGGCTGCGGCGGTTCATCAGAATCCGAGTTTGAGCAGATTGTTAGGCAGTCAAACTGCGTGACAGCAGATCAAGTATATTCCGATTACCAAAACAACGAAGTGGCTGCGCAGCAAAAATACGAAGGTAGGATCAATCGTATTTGCGGTGTCGTTGATGAGATCGAATTAAACTTGTTCAATCAACCCGTTATTTCGCTTGATGCATCCTTACTCGGCTCCGTCAGCATTGAAGGCATCGATACTGCATCGGCAGCGAATATATCAAAGGGTTCGGTTGCTGTCTTTGAGTGCAACAAGATTAACGAATTGCTTGGAAACCCAGTTCTAACCGAATGTAGCATTGTTCCAATCCGGAATGAGGTCACTCAGCAGCAATCAACTATCGAAACCGCTGTACTTAATACTGAAGCTGTTTCTAGTTGTTATAACCTTGACAAGTCGGAACCAGCAGAACTTTCAGGTACACTTGAATATGTAATGTTTGCAGGACCTCCCAATTATGAGGATGTTCAAAAAGGGGATATGCCCGAGCCAAGCTTTATTCTGCGGATGAACAAACAAATTTGCATTGCAGATTATGATGGTTTTGCTGACCCAAGCGATTTGTTCGATCAAGTTCAGGTTGTGCCAGGGCAGGTTGGGCCGGAGGAACTTAGAAAGATGGTGGGGCAGTATGTGACCGTTGGATTGTATGACCAGATGGCAGCTCATACCGCTCACCATCGCAGACCATTGGTTGCTTGGGTGTCGAAGATTTCAGCAGCTCCTATATCATCCAGGTACTTGTCTAATGGAGAGAATTCGACCGCAGATTACGGCACCGCTGCAACGACAATCAGGGCGTTTTATTCGGCTCTTGGATCGGGCCAAGGTGGCGTTGCTGCCAGTATGGTTGTTCCTGAAAAAACAGCAAATGGTCCTTTTTCAGCAAAAGAACTCACACGTTATTATGGTAATATGCGGTCAGCAATAGAACTTCTTAGCGTGTCCCCCCGAGGGGCTAATGCCTACACCGTACGTTACAAATACGGAGTAGCAAAAACATTATGTAATGGTCGAGCTGTCGTCGAAATGACAAAACGAAACGGCAGAGATTATATTGCTCGGATCAGAGCGCTTGATGGCTGTTAGGACGCCCGAGGCTATCTAAACTTGTACCCCCGTCAACACCAATGGCACAGATTTGATGTCGCCGTTTAACGAACTTGATGTTGGAAGAGTGTATAGGCTATTCAAAGCTCATTCAAAAACCGGTCGGGAGAGGGCGCTTTAAGGCCTATGAAGAACTATTATGAAATTCTCGGGGTTGCGCAGACGTCTGACGCAGAGACAATCACTGCGGCATTCAAGGCGCTTATGCAAAAGCTTGATTCCGGTGCACATTCAGCCACTGCAGGTAAAGATAACACAAAAGATTTTAACGACGTTTATGCCGTATTGAAGGCGTATGAAGTATTGATCGATCCCGACGCTCGACGGGAATATGATGCATCCCTTGCCAAGGCCAAGCCGCAAGACGCCCCCCCTCCCACGCCCAAAATACCAGTGGCAGTAGAAGAGGAGGAAGTCTTTGTTTACCCAAGCGCCAACGCTTTTACCGAGCAACAACCTTCTCGGTGGAACACAAAAATATGGTTGTTGCCTGTACTCTTACTCGGTTTTTTTCTGATCTATCAAATAATACAGGGGCAAAATTCCGCAGACCCGAATGCAATTGTTACGGTCACTGTCACTGGAACGGCCAATGTGCGAGATGCGCCAACCTCTTCTGGTTCAACGGTGTTAGGAGAATATCCTCCAGGAACAACGTTACGTGGTCGTTGGGTGCCAGGTAATTTAGATCCTTCCGAACGATGGCTAGAATTACAAGAAGGTGGAAGGTTCGTCTGGGGAAGAAATCTGCTGGAGGTCGAGGCAGGCGCAACCAGCGCAGTACCCGCCATCGACGAAATAGCCAAAGATACCGATGCTCGCAAAACATCCGACTTCGAAGATCTTAACAGAAATGCTTTGAGCGTAGGCAGGCGCTGTTTTGCTAGTGGAGATGAACCGACTTGCACAGAATTTGACAAAATTTTTTCTGATTTAAGTGCTTATGAGCAAGAAGGAATTCCATTTTGTAACCTTGAAGTAACTCGCTATGTTTCATATTCTGTACCTTGCAGCTACAAGCAGGAGTATTTTGACGTTTTTATAGGAATTTAGCATAATATCTGCAGAAGATAAAAAGCTGTGTTCTGAAATTTAGGCTATTCAGTCGATGAAGACTGGGTTCAATGCGCTTCTCAAATTTGCTGGTGTACCATTCTAACGCAACGGCGGGTCATGGTCATTGTATTCCCTCAGGCACTTCTATGCCACGATGCGGCTGTCGAATGACACCTCCCCGTTTCTGTTGGCTAAGCAGATGGGAACCTATGTTGAGATGTTGGAGAAGTTTTACGGACAGACCGTCTAGTCAGCCTTGGCTGCTCGGATCTCGAAGGGCAATCAGACGGTCGGCGACGAAAACGGGAAGGTCTATCCGTTTGGATGACGGTTTATTGCAGGTACGAAAACATATGGGCATTTTACAAAAACCTGATAGCCAATAAAGTGTGAAGGGGAGCATAATGGTACATTCGGCAACAAAGAATTTTGATATCAGAAAACTAATGTTTTCCAGCTTGCTCGCTGCAACTGCTGTTTTGTCGGGCTGTGGCGGTTCATCAGAGGCGTTTGCGACAAGCAGTTGGTGCGGCGTCTATGACAATAGCATGGATCGATATTTGAATCTGAGGGCCGCGCCCAGCCCTCAATATAGAATTGTCGGCAGAGTGATAAAATCCGACCTGCTTTGGGTTGGAACTGAACAATGCCGAGACGATTTTTCCGATGGGAAAAGAGAGTTCGGTCGAAGTGTATGCGCAAAGAGCAGAAGATGGGTTTTTGTTGAAACCGTCTTCAGGGATGGAGCGGACACCAGAATAAAAGGCTGGGCTAATTCAACCTACATTCGACAGGTGAGCTGTCCCGCCGAGCAATAAATTGCTCCCCCATGAACAACGAGAGTTAGATATTTTTTGATCCTGGGGCCTACTAGAGTTGGTATCAAAGTGCAGACGGTGACGGCCCAGGTTGCGTGAAATTGCTGGAGGCCTTGCTTCTGAATATCAATGAGGCTCGATTAATTGTGAATTTGTCTCTGGAGGCGCTTTAAGGCCTATGAAGAACTATTATGAAATTCTCGGGGTTGCGCAGACGTCTGACGCAGAGACAATCACTGCGGCATTCAAGGCGCTTATGCAAAAGCTTGATTCCGGCACGGATTCAGCCACTGCAGGTAAAGATAACACAAAAGATTTTAACGACGTTTATGCCGTATTGAAGGCGTATGAAGTATTGATCGATCCCGACGCT
>Ga0208163_1000669_pt1 | contig 8774 bp, 9 predicted proteins | sample ColrivemetaGS753_FD_187615 | JGI IMG/M metagenome (GOLD analysis project Ga0208163, IMG submission 187615) | Estuarine microbial communities from the Columbia River estuary - Ebb tide non-ETM metaG S.753 (SPAdes) (version 2) | ecosystem: Environmental > Aquatic > Marine > Intertidal zone > Estuary...
TAGGTCAATATAAACAAGACATTCATTACCTGTCTTTTACTATAGACCCATCACACGACACTCCTAGTGTGCTAAAGACCTACAAGCAGAAATTGGGTATCAATAATCCAAATTGGTCCTTTTTAACTGGAAATGAATCATTTACACATCAACTTGGGATTGAACACTTCCTTATTTTTGCAGGAAGAGAAGAAGACGCCCTCGGAGGATATGCTCACTCTGGTGCATTTACCCTTATTGATAAAAAGGGCTATGTGCGCGGTGTCTATGAAGTGGTTCAGCCGGACCTTAGCGTCAACAAAAAAGAGTTTAAACGGTTAATTAAAGATGTCAAAACACTTTTTACATATGAATACAACTTCCAGCCCCAATAAATCGGGATTACGTAAATGGATCATCGCTATTTCCATTGTTATCCCCACAGCTGTTGCCGCCTTATTCGGCATTAAGATTGAAGGTATTGATTTCTCTTTCCTTCCACCCATTTATGCAGGAATTAATGGTATGACCGCAATGCTGCTTATTTTGGCTTTGTATTTTATCAAAAATGGAAAGGTTCAGCAACATCAAAAGACCATCCAATTTTCTCTGGTTTTAAGCGTATTATTCTTGTTGTGTTATGTTGCATACCACATGACCTCAGATTCAACTCCATACGGTGGTAGTGCTAAATGGCTCTATTATACCATCCTTATTTCTCATATTTTCTTAAGTGTGGCCGTTATCCCTTTGGTCCTATTTACCTACTTACACGCATGGGAAGGAAATTATCAAAAACATAAAAAGTGGGCAAAGTTTGCTTTCCCTATTTGGCTTTATGTTGCCATTACGGGCGTTGTGGTATATTTCATGATTAAGCCCTATTATTTACACTGATAATTGAGTATCTTTCAACTTTCAACATCAGCTTTATGGCCTATCTACACCTTCTTAGCAACCACCTACCTATTGTCGGCACCCTACTCGGCATACTTTTATTAGTAATTGCAGCCGTTAAGCCCAACTTAAACACCACACTTAGCGCCTATATAATCATGCTGGTAAGTGGTCTAGGGGGTTTTGTTGCCTACTTTACTGGAGAGTCCGCAGAAGAGGCTATTGAGCACATAAGAGGTGTCTCCCACCAGTTGATTCATGTCCATGAAGAAATGGCCGAAAATGCCCTGGTTTTTGTTTTTCTTTTAACTGCTGCTTCACTCTTAGGATTATGGGCTGAACGCTCACAATGGACTAGCGCTAAGAAAATTGAACTTTTTACCCTCATTGTAGGCGTTATCGCTTTTATATTATTTGCATTCACTGGATATTTAGGAGGTCATATCAGACATGGCGCATAAACAACAGTCAGATTCCAAACAAAATCGCTATGATAAAGCCTATTTGCGCCTAGCCGCAAGTTGGGCCTTGCTCTCTCATTGCAAAAGAAAACAAGTAGGTGCTATTATTGTCAAAGACGCCATGATCATTTCGGATGGCTATAATGGCACCCCTGCAGGTTTTGACAATTGTTGTGAAGACGACAACAATCAAACACATTGGTATGTATTGCATGCAGAAGCTAATGCCATATTAAAGGTAGCGCGCTCAACTAATAATTGCAAAGACGCAACACTTTATCTCACCCATTCACCATGCAAAGATTGCAGTAAACTTGTTCTGCAATCAGGTATCAAACGAGTAGTTTACCAAGAAGCTTACAAAGATGTTTCTGGATTGGACTTTCTAAAGTCTGCTGGACTTGATGTTTTACAAATCGAAAATATAGACGATGTCTGAAGAAGGCCCAAAACCTCTTTATTGGCTTCCTCTTTTGCTCACTGCTTTTTGCGCATTTGGCATCTGGATTGGCAGCTCGCTTTTCAGTAAAAACCAAAGTGAAAATAAAAACCTGCAGAAACTTGAACAAATCTTTCAAGTTCTTGATCAACAATATGTCGATCAAATCAATACCGAGGAAATTTTTGAACAGACCATTACTGAAATGCTGCACAAATTAGATCCGCACAGCAATTATATTTCAGCAAAGAATCTTAAATTTTTAGATGAACAAACAAACGCTGCGTTTGGAGGCATAGGAATTCGTTTTTTGTTGTTTCGTGACACAATCTGTATCACACACGTCAATGCGCTGGCTCCTGCCTTTAATGCGGGTTTAAAACGCGGCGATCGCATCATTACAATTGATGGAAAACCCTCAACAGGAAAATCAATCACAAGTGAAAAAGTGATGAAGCGCCTCAAAGGAACGCCAAATTCATCTGTTCAAGTAGGCATTTACCGCAAAGGTAAAAAACTGAAAAAAACCATTATTCGAAATACAATTCCTATCGCTACAGTGCCCTGCTTTTATATGATTAACAAAGAAACCGGCTATATCCAAATTAGTCAATTTTCCTTGCCCACCGCCGAGGAATTCCATAATGCTGCGGTCAGACTACAAGCGAAAGGAATGAAAAAATTAGTGCTTGACCTGCGTGGAAACGGCGGAGGGACAATGGATGCGGCCATTCAAATTGCAGACGAATTCTTGCCAAACGGATTCCTTATTTTGAGTTCTAAAGGTTATCATAGTAAAGAACAGAAACATTACGCAACTACAGAAGGCGTCCTTGAAAAAACAAAAACCGTTGTATTAATTGACGCCCAATCTGCTTCGGCAAGTGAAATATTAGCCGGTGCACTTCAAGACAATGACCGCGCCAAAATCATTGGTAGACGATCATACGGAAAAGGGCTTATACAACAAGATAAGCGCCTAAAAGACGGCAGCAACTTGCGTATTACCGTTGCCCGCTATTACACGCCTTCAGGCAGATCTATTCAACGTCCTTATGAAAAAGGATACGATGCATATAAAGCTGAGGAAAGAAAGGCTTTTACCGATGCTTACTTTGAACTCGACTCTAGTCTATTTGTAGATTCACTCAAATACAAGACCCGGAACGGCAGAACTGTATATGGTGGAGGGGGAATTATGCCTGATATATTTGTGGCTGGCGACACCAGCGGCACATCCTTATACCTATCAGAGCTGCAGTGGAACGGGGTGTTTAATGCATTTGCGTTTGACTACCTCAACCAACATGAAATCAATTATAATCTGCAAGAATTTCTAAATAAATTCATCGTCACAGACGAACTTATCAATCGGTTTACAGCATTTGCTTCAAAAGAATTCAAGATTGCCTTTCAACAGAAAGAATTTCAGCACAGCAAAGAAAATACAAAGCGCTTGCTCAAAGCAGAAATTGCTCGGCATTTATTTTTGGAAAACGGTTATTATCAAGTCATCAATAATACCGACACAGATGTACAACGGGCGCTTAAGTCATTTTAATTTTTTCGGTCAGTCAAAAAGACGGCGAAAATAATGCTTAAAATCGCTAGTACCGCTGCACCTGCCCACCAAAAATTACTATCAAATTGTGGTATAAGTGAAATCATACTGCAAGTTTATACCTATGAATGTAAGACATTTGTTCTAAGGAACTTAGCTAAATGAACATATGCGCTTATTGATTGAACAAGCACGCTAGTATAAAGAATATGTGCCTTAATTCAATTGGATTTGACCCAGGTTTGGTGAAAATTCGGGCCTACAAGGTAGTAAATTCCTGGTCTCAGAGATGATAAGTCTTGTTCGGACTTGTTTTTTTTCCATTCTATTGCCCTTCGCCCACTAGTGTCAATTAAGGCGTATTCCTTTAAAAACTGCGTCGGAATATATAAGATATTTTCGTGAAAATAAATCATCCTACTTGGCAACTTTGTGGTGTGTAAGAGCTCGTTGAAATCAAATGAATGTAGCTTTGGTGAAATAGTAATAATGGAGTTGATTTGCTCTCCAGAAATCCAGCCTTTGTTCGCGTCACCAAAACAAAGGCCTTCTGTTTGTCCTAAATTCAAGGTCGATCCCAGCTCAATTCGTCGATAATCGGAATTGAAAAATGAGCCATTCGTATTTTCGAATCGATACATGAAAGAACTATACAGCCCGCTTAACTCTTTTTTGTAACCTAAAAGATAAATATTGCCTGTGGACGCATCTAAGGACGCATCTGTGATAAGGCCGTTCACATTAAAAGAATCGCGCGGACTCACCACAATTGTGTCTTGCCATTCAGTTGGTATGACGTAGTGGCGCGTCCATAGATTTTGCCAATTCTTAGTTAAAAGATGCAGAGAGTCTTGCCAAAAGAACATGGCTTCACAATCATAATCGTGGTCATTAAGAGATAAAGGCACATTAGGCTGGTCTGCAAACTGAAAAGTGCGTTTTTGAGCCACCAACGTTGTATTTCCGGACAGAATTGCCTCTCTAGGAAACATGTAAATATCAAATGTAGTTCGCGTTCCCGCATTGTTGCCAATGTCACCGATAAAAAAGTGATCAGGACTGAGTGCAAGTGCTTCCCAATCAATATTGCTCGCGTCTTGGATAAGCCAACTAGCTAGATGTTGACCATCTATACTTTTAAAAGCGTTTATTACCGGCTGATTCCCACTGTCATTAATTGAAAAAAGCGTGTCATTAATATAAACTAGGCCCGATGTTTCGGCATTTATATTGCTTAAATTGGCTACAAATATTGGTGAATAGTTTAGCGTTCCCAAATCCAATCCTTGGCTAAAAATGGTAAGCCAACAACTATTGAAAACGACTAATAGGATATTCCTCATTGCAATAATTTGGTAGTCCAGTTTTCAGCCTCTTGAGGGGAAACAAGTTTTAAATCTAGCAAAGTATTGACAACATTTTGTAAATCTTTCTGATTAACTTCTTGCGAAACAGACCATTCTGTTTGATCTAACCACTCCCTCACCTCTGCTTGCTTTAAAGCATAGCGCCAAGATAGTACTTCTGGAGTGTCTGCCGAAATTTTAAGTTGTGCAGCTCTATTTTGAACGATGGATACCACTGCATTCAAAAGAGCTTCATCTTGTGTTAAAACCTCGTTTCTTACAGCAATAACAAAACATGGCCATGGCGTGTAAACTTCTCCAATACGTTTGCATTTGCCTTGGTCTACAAAAGGCTGGGTAGTGTATTTCTCCCATAAAAAGCCTTGTGCTTCACCATTATTTAATGCCCATAACCCGCCATAAACATCACCAACTACATCGAAAGAAAGTGCGGCTGGCTCCCAACCTTCTCTGTTTGCCAACACATAACTCATTAGATGTGAGCCAGAGCCTTCTCGCGATATAGCAAAAGTAGCGCCGTCAAGGTCTGATAATTGACTAATCGCCTGCTGGGTAGGAACGTGAATGCCCCAACAGAGCGGGCTTCGTACGTAGACGGCTATGATTTTGGCGTCAAGTCCTTTTAAAATAGCGCGGCTAATTCCTTCCGTTAGCAAGACGGCAATATCCAGCGTTCCGGCTTGTAAGCCTTTGATCATTTGCCCTGTACCACCCGTCATATCTGACCAGTGTAATTCAACTCCAAGGTCTTTAAATTTACCTTCTTCTATAGACAAGCGCCAAGGCAGGTTAAAGTGTTCTGGAACTCCACCGATTTTAAAACGTTTCATGCTTCTTGATTGAAATATTGCCTATCCGACAAGTTTTTATAATGCCCATCTATTGCCAGTAATTGCTCATGGGTGCCTTGCTCAATTATTCGCCCGTTTTCCATCACGATTATACGATCTGCCTTGCGAATTGTAGACAAACGGTGCGCGATAACAATCGCTGTTCGACCCGCTGTCAATTTATCGGTTGCGCGCTGAATCATAAATTCACTTTCGCTATCTACGCTTGAAGTTGCTTCATCTAGAATAAGTAACGATGGCTGATAAACATATGCTCTGATAAAAGCTAAGAGTTGACGCTGGCCAGTAGAAAGAGAGCCTCCTCTTTCGGCAATTTTTTGATTATATTGATCGGGTAACGCGCTAATAAAGTCATGTGCTCCAACTTCTTTTGATGCGGAGATAACTTGATCAAGAGTAATACTCGGATCTCCTAGTGTAATATTGTTGAAAATAGTATCTGAAAACAAGAAAACATCTTGCAATACAATTGCAATATTCTTACGTAAGGTGCTTAATTCAATCTCTTCGATCGGAACAGCACCTATTAATATTTGGCCCTGTTGATGCTCATAAAAACGCCCCAACAAATTAACTAACGTTGTTTTTCCTGAACCCGTAGCCCCAACAATTGCAACTGTTTGACCACATTTGATTTCCAAGTTTAGGTTTGTAATAACTGGTTGGCCTTCTACATATGAAAAGCAAACATCCTTAAAAACCAAATTCTGGTTGAAATCTACCTTTGTTAGGCTACCTTTATCTTGGATGTCTGTGTGCTCGTCTAAAACGGCAAAAATACGCTCCGCTCTGACAGTTCCACGCTGCAGCACATTGAATTTATCCGCCAACATTCGAATTGGCCTATACAATTGACTTATCCAAAAAACAAAAGCGAATAATTCTCCAAACATGTTACTCACATCTTGTTCAGATTTTCCAGAAACCTGAAGGGCTCCCCAAACCAATAAAAAGGCAATAGAAAGGGAACTTAATAATTCAACAAAAGGAAAGAAGATGGAGTTAGCCCATACCGCTTTTATATGGGCTGCGCGATGATCCGAGTTAATTTGCTCAAAATGGCGAGCCTCTTGTTGTTGTCGATTAAAAAGCTGAACAAGACTCATTCCTGTTAAGCGCTCTTGAACAAAAGTATTTAGTCTCGTAACTGCTTGTCTTTCTTGTTGAAATGATGCTTTCATGGCGCGAGCAAAAATGCGTGTTGCCCAAATCAGTAAAGGAACCGGAATAAGAGTTAAAAACGCTAACTGCCAATTAGTTAGAAACATAAATAAAACAATTAGCACCAATGACAATAAATCTGCAGCAATATCCATTAGGCCCGATGAGAAAACTTCGGTAATTGCCTCCCACTGGATTTTTATCAAAATAGGCAACCCTTAATTTCATATAATGGCGAATAACTTTCTGTCGCAAATCTCGAATAACTGACTGAGCTAAAAGATTGGAGAAAAAGGTGCCCACCACCTGAAATACAGCTTCCAATAAGAGCATCAACAACACCAACAGAGATCCCCAAAGCAACATGTCTGGATCTTTGGTTTTTATCAAATAATGGTCAATAATATAACCTATCACTCGTGGCCTTAACGGTGAGAGAGCGGCTAATAAAATTGTCGCGCTAATGGCTACAAATAAGTATTTTTTATAGGGCTTGGCAAAGCCGAAAAGGCGTTTGAACAAGGAAAATTGTAGCTTTTGACTCATTGTGTTACAAAATTAGTTCTTAATTCCTTACCTTTGCACTCAATTTAAAGTAACGTGGGCGTAAAAATCTTTGCAGGTAGGGCTTCTGAAAAACTCGCAGCTAACATCGCTAAATCTTTTGGCGCGAGTCTTGGCGACGTGAAAGTAAGTGTTTTTTCTGATGGCGAATTTCAGCCTTCCTTTGAAGAAACTGTTCGTGGGCAAGATGTTTTTATTGTTCAATCCACGATGCCTCCTACAGAAAACTTATTTGAACTTCTTTTACTTGTCGATGCCGCACGCAGAGCATCAGCACGTAAAATCATTGCAGTTATTCCTTATTTTGGATTTGCGCGTCAAGACCGTAAGGATAAACCACGGGTTGCGATTGGCGCAAAATTAATTGCCAATATGCTGATGGCCGCTGGTGTAGATCGCATCATGACAATGGACCTTCATGCCGATCAAATTCAGGGCTTTTTTGAAGTTCCTGTAGACCACTTATTTGCATCTACCTTATTCTTTAATGAAATAAACGACCTCAACAGAGACAATCTTGTTGTTGCTGCACCAGACGCTGGAGGCGCCAAGCGAGCTAATTCTTACGCCAAAAACCTCAACTGCGGCCTAGTTTTATGCCATAAAAACCGCAAAAAAGCAAATGAAATTGCAGAAATGACAGTCATTGGAGATGTCGTTGGTAAAGATGTTGTTATTATTGACGACATGTGCGACACCGCAGGTACACTTACCACAGCGGCTGACCTGCTCATGGAAAAAGGAGCTAAAAGTGTACGTGCATTCACCACTCACGCTGTACTTAGCGGGCCTGCATTTGAGCGCATTGCGGCTTCTAAACTCACCGAACTTATCGTGACAGACACTATTCCACTCCAAAAACACAGCGACAAAATTCGTGTCGTGAGTGTTGCTGACCTCTTTGCAGATGTCATCAAGCGTTTGGTCAATAATGAATCGATTAGTTCACATTTTGTAATCTCTTAAATAAATATATAACATGAAAACAGCACATTTGAGCGGTTCGCTCCGAGCGAACGTAGGGAAGAAGGATGCTGCGGCTTTGCGTAATGCAGGCTTGGTTCCTTGTGTGCTTTACGGACAAGGTGAGCAAACTCACTTCGCAGTAAAGCGAACAGCAATTGACAAAATCGTTTTTTCACCTGAAGTTTATCAGGTTGCCCTCGACATCGAAGGTAAAAAAGCGATAGGTATCATTCGTGAGTTACAACAACACCCAACCAAAGACACAATTCAACACGTTGATTTCTATCAACTCGACGAAAGCAAAGAAGTGCGTGTAAAACTTCCAGTTCGCATCACTGGTTCATCTCGTGGTGTAATGGCTGGTGGTAAACTCATGATAGTGTTCCGTCAATTACAGTGCGTTGGTTTACCAGGAGCATTACCAGATGCAATCACTTTAGACATTACCAAGCTTACTATTGGTCAGTCCATTCGTGTAAGCAGCATCGAGATCCCTGGTGTTAAATTTCTAGACCCTGCAAATGCAGT
>Ga0208163_1000679_pt1 | contig 8693 bp, 8 predicted proteins | sample ColrivemetaGS753_FD_187615 | JGI IMG/M metagenome (GOLD analysis project Ga0208163, IMG submission 187615) | Estuarine microbial communities from the Columbia River estuary - Ebb tide non-ETM metaG S.753 (SPAdes) (version 2) | ecosystem: Environmental > Aquatic > Marine > Intertidal zone > Estuary...
CCAGGAGCGGGAATTATCCACCAAGTAGTTCTAGAAAACTATGCATTTCCTGGAGGGATGATGATTGGGACTGACTCACATACGGTAAATGCTGGTGGATTGGGTATGTTGGCTATTGGGGTTGGAGGTGCTGATGCCGTTGATGTTATGGCAGGTATGGCTTGGGAATTAAAATTCCCCAAACTCATCGGTGTTAAACTTACCGGTAAATTATCCGGTTGGTCATCTGCCAAGGATGTGATTTTAAAAGTAGCTGGTATCCTCACGGTTAAAGGTGGAACAGGGGCTATTATTGAATATTTTGGAGAAGGTGCCCAAAACTTGTCGTGTACAGGTAAGGGAACTATATGCAATATGGGTGCTGAAGTGGGTGCAACCACCTCAACGTTTGGTTATGATGATTCTATGGAGCGCTATTTACGCGCTACAGATCGGAGTGATGTGGCTGATGCAGCCAATGCAGTGCGTCAACACCTGACGGCAGATCCTGAAGTTTACGCTCAACCTGAAAAGTATTTTGACCAGGTCATCGAGATCGACCTCAGCACATTAATGCCTCATTTGAATGGTCCATTTACTCCGGATTTGGCCACTCCCATTAGTGAAGTAGGTGCCTTGGCACAGAAAAATGACTGGCCTGTAAAAGTTGAGTGGGGGCTGATAGGTTCCTGTACCAACTCATCCTACGAAGATTTGACCCGAGCAGCATCGATCGCTCAACAAGCGGTGGATAAAAAAGTAAAAGCCAAAGCAGACTTTGGAATTAATCCAGGTTCAGAGCAAATCAGATACACTGCAGAGCGCGATGGTTTGCTAGCTACTTTTGAAACCTTGGGAGCGACCATTTTTACCAATGCTTGTGGACCATGTATTGGACAATGGGATAGATCAGATAGTGAAGGTGACCGAAAAAATACCATTGTTCACTCGTTTAACAGGAATTTTTCTAAAAGAGCCGATGGAAACCCAAATACCCATGCTTTTGTCGGTTCTCCAGAGTTGGTAGCTGCATTGGCTATTGCGGGTCGTTTGGATTTCAATCCTGTAACGGATACACTGATCAATGAAGATGGGGAAGAGGTTCGATTTGAAGAGCCGATGGGCATCGAACTGCCACCAGCAGGATTTGCTGTGGAGGACGCTGGATTCGTGGCGCCCGAAGCAGATGGTTCTCATGTTCAAGTAGCGGTGAGTCCTGATTCTGAACGCCTTCAATTACTTGAATCTTTTCAGCCGATGACCGTTGAAAGCCTTCAAAACATGACGCTGCTCATCAAAGCAAAAGGCAAATGTACCACGGACCACATATCTATGGCTGGACCATGGTTGCGCTACAGAGGTCATTTGGATAATATTGCCAACAATACGCTGATTGGAGCAGTAAATGCATTCAACGACAAGACAAACTTGGTGAAAAATCAGTTAAGCGGTGCCTATGGGGGAGTTCCTGACACACAACGCGCTTACAAAGCCGCAGGTATTCGCTCTTTGGTAGTGGGAGACCACAATTATGGAGAGGGTTCTTCCCGTGAGCATGCCGCGATGCAACCCCGTCATTTAGGAGTTGGCGCTGTTTTAGTTAAATCATTTGCCAGAATTCATGAGACCAACTTGAAAAAACAGGGTATGCTAGCGCTTACTTTTGTACAGGAGTCTGATTATGAATTAATTCGCGAGGATGACCGCATCAGCTTAGTAGATATCGACTCAATGGCACCAGGTAAACCCCTTACTGTAGAATTAGCTCATGCTGATGGAAGCAAAGAGGTGATTAAAGCCGCGCACAGTTATAACGACGCACAGATTGCCTGGTTTAAGGCAGGATCTGCATTGAATTTGATCAAACTGCAGAACGCTTAATCGGAAGCTTCGTTCCTATATAAAGGCCCCTAAGGGGCCTTTTTGTTTAATAAAATGTTCGATTGGGATTGAAAGGGGTAAGATCAATGGAGGTAGGCTCTTGGTCGATACATTGTTGAATTAATTTTCCAGTACCCGGCCCTAGGCTCCATCCCATCATCGCATGTCCGGTAGCTACCATCAAGTTGGGGTATTTTTCTGTAGGACCTATAAGCGGGAGTCCGTCAGGGCTCACAGGTCTTAATCCACATCGAGCTTGTTCCATTTCCGAGGTGTTGAGTTCGAAATTGTCGTAGTAAGCGCTTACGGCTGAAGCAATGGCTTTAACGCGTTCAGGCCGAATACGGTGATTATTCCCAGATAATTCCATAGTTCCTGCAAAGCGAGCCCAACCCTCCATGGGCGTGATGGCACATTTGGGTTCCATCAATATAGCTGGGTATTTGATGGGATGAGGTCGGTGTACATCCATACTGTACCCTTTACCCGCTTCTAAACTCAGGTGTATTCCAGCTCTTTTTAGTAGGTCTTTACTCCACACACCTGCAGCAACGACAAAGTAGTCCGCCTTGTACGTATTTGTCGTAGTGTGTATGGCGGTAATTCTGTCTTGGTTGACCTCCCAGCGATCCAAGGGGTCGTGTACCCAAGACACTCCTTTGTTTTTCAGGTGTTGGGTGAGTAATCGCATAATTTCTGGCGGTGTAGTATGTGCATCACAGGTGTAATGAATGGCCCCTTTTACCTCTTTATTTATTCCAGGCTGGATCTTTTCTAGTTGATGGCGATCTAAAAAGGAAACTCCGAGTCCGTCCGACTGTGCCCTGAGCGCTACAGCTGTCTCCGACTTTTCAGCAGCTGTTGTTTTGTACAACATCAACAAGCCTCTTTGATCCAACTGAAAGGTGCCGATAGTTAACTCTTGGTGTATTTTTTCGTAACACTGTTTACTCAGCAAATTAATGGCTTCAATAGGACCTATGGCGTTACCTACTTTTTCTGGGGTGGCCGATCGATAAAATTCCCATAACCAACGTATAAAATCGATTTCCCATCTGGGTTTCATGTAAAAGGGACTGTCCGATCGAAACATCCATTTAATCCCATTAGCTAGTGTCTTTGGATTGGCTATGGTTATGATGTGGCTGGGAGTTAGGTATCCAGCATTGACCCAAGAAGCACCTTGATATTCTTTGTGTGGGTCGATAATGGTTACTTGATGTCCCGCTTCACTAAGGTAATATGCGGCAGATAATCCTTGAATTCCTGAACCGAGCACCACGCATTTTTTCATTGATCTAAGGGTGTTTATCCAGTTAAATTAGAAAATTAAACGGTTACTCCGCATTGAGGATAAAAAAAGCCCTTCCTTTGGGAAGGGCTTTGTGCCCACGACTGGATTCGAACCAGCACGTCCTTACGAACACCACCCCCTCAAGATGGCAAGTCTACCAATTTCTCCACGTGGGCAGAAAAAACCAAGAGTATTAGATACAAAAAAAGTTAAGCGGTAAACTTAACTTTAGTTGTGACCGGGCTGGGATTCGAACCCAGGACCCTCTCATTAAAAGTGAGATGCTCTACCGGCTGAGCTACCTGGTCAGTCGCATTAACTTAGTTGTTAATAGCGGGTGCAAATATACTATCTAATATTGATTATACAAGGCTTTTTTGGATAAATACCCTTTTTTTTTACTCAAAGATTTTCTCAGCTTGTTTTGCTGTATTTTTGAATCATGAAGATGGTACTCGTCGGTTATATGGGTAGTGGAAAATCCACTATAGGTCGTTTAATTGCTCACAATTTGGGAGTCTCGTTTATTGATCTAGATCATTTGATTGAAGTTGAATCTGGTTTATCAGTGACTGATTTGTTTGCGCAAAAAGGCGTTATTTATTTCAGAAAGCTGGAACAATCACTGCTGCAACAAGTGCTCTCACAAAACACATCGTATGTATTGTCTACCGGAGGAGGTACTCCTGCTTATGGGGATAATATGTCATTGATTTTATCGGCATCAGATCATGTAGTCTATTTGCAAATGTCGGTTTCAGCGCTCGTAGATCGACTGATGGTTGAAAAGATCACTAGGCCTTTAATCGCTCATTTGCCCGATCAAGATCTCCCTGAATTTATCGGCAAACATTTATTTGAACGCCTACCTTTTTATGCAAAAGCATCCGTACACGTGCTTGTGGATCATCTGAGTCCACAGGAATGCGTGGAGCGCATCATGTCCCAAACTTTATTGACTTAGGTATACTGCATCCCGATCTTGGTCTAAGACTACGTCAATATGTTCATTTAGGGATGTGGAAAGTGATATTCCTTTGAAGTCGGCCTTTACCGGAAATTTTTTGTGGTTGCGGTTCACCAGGACAGCCGTTTTTAGTTTTTTTAAAGGTATTTGCAGAAAATGATGTACCCCGTAAATCAGCGTTGTACCTGAATTGAGTACGTCATCGACTAGAACCAATGAGCAATTAGTTAGTTCCTTCAGGGGAATACTCGTTTTGATGGGTCTTGAAAGCGGGTTCTTTTTGTCCATGTCTACCGTACAGGTCAAAATCTCTGCTTGGGTGATGCGTTGTAATACGCTAATAATTTTCTCGGCAAACAAGGAACCTCCCCCATGAATACCAGCGACTACAATTTTGGTTTCATGAACATTGGACTCATAGATCTGGTAGGCTATTCTATTTATTTTGTGCTGTATGGCTTCATGCCCTAATATAAGGTCTTTCATAGCGCATCATTTTCGGTTAAAGGTAACAAAGGGGTCGCTGATTTTGGTGTTTCTTGAATAAACTCATCGATAAGCGCATCAGTGACTGAATCAGGTGCGTATTCATCAAGCGCCCGGCGATCTTTTTTGGTGGGTCTACCGGTCCCTCGTTCACGGTAGTGGTTTTGGGCTAGTTGTTTTAATCGAGCTAATTCTAGATTTTCTGCAGGTGTTCGATCAGTGCGGTAGAGATTGAGTAATTTGGCACCTACCCGTGAATCGGGTAGGCCGATTACTTCGATGACATAGTCCACTTGATCTTTTCGCAGTGCGATTGTATCACCTGGAAAAACCTCTCTTGAAGGTTTGGCAATTTGATCCCCGATACGCGCCTTTCCCTTTTTCAAGGCTTCAGTGGCCAGTGATCTAGTTTTGAAGTACCGCATGGCCCACAAATATTTGTCTAGCCGCATAATTCTTTGTTAATGACTCAAGCAAAAATAAGGGAAAATTGTATCTTGCCGCCCATAATTTATGCCTAATGAATTTTAAAAATGCCCTTATTTTCAGCTTGTTTACGTTCTTTTTGATCGGATGCAAAAAAGACGACAACGGAGTTGAAATTACCCCTCCTTTGCCCATTGGTGAGGTTTATCAAACCAACAGTGCAGACATTGAGGCATTTATGGCGACTCATACCTACAATTACAGCGACTTTGATAACCCAGCGGTAGACTTTGACTTTAAAGTAAAAATAGACACCTTGGCTGGAGATCTGGCAGGTAGAACACCGCTTATTCAACGAGCACAGGCTATTAAAGTCACACTCAAATCTGAAGATTTGGGGTTAGAAGATGGGGAAACTGTAGAGCATACCATTTATTATATCCCCTTGAGGGAAGGAGTAGGTCCACAGCCTACTAGAGCCGATTCTACACTAGTCAAGTACCGAGGGATGCGTTTTAATGGAACCACCTTTGATGCGTCTGCTCAGTACTTATGGCAGTATTTGCCGTTCACTATTCAAGGATATGGTATTGGGGTGTCCAAGTTGAAAAAAGGCACCCAAGTACGCATTAATGATGACGGTACTTCTACCTACACAGATAGTGGTATGGGGATGTTTATCATTCCGTCAGCACTAGGTTACTACAACAATGTTTCAGGAAGTATTCCTGCCTACGAGAACCTTATTTTTGTGCTTGAGCTCGGTAATTTTGTTCCGGACACGGATTACGACAATGATGGAATTCCCTCCTGGATGGAAGATCTTAATGGCAACGGAATTTACGACGACGACAATACAGATTACACCATTGAACGCAGGTCTTTCCAAGTGGCTACGCCAAATCATTTAGACAGCGATGATGATGGGGATGGAATCCCTACAAAAGATGAAATTACGATTAATGCCGATGGGACGATTTCTTTTCCCGATACCGATAAAGATGGTATTCCCGACTATCTAGATAAAGATTAGTCTTTGTTGAATTGATAAGTCAAACCGATCAACCATTGATGGCTTCTCTGATCAATTCTGCTGCTCCATTGAGGTTGATTTCGGTGCACAATGTTTGATTCTTGAGCATTTAGACCTCGGTCCATTCTTACTTCTAAGGCCCATCTATTGGTGTGTATACCGACACCCCACTGGAATCCTAAAGTCCATGACTGACTTGCCTCTTCAATACTCAGATCGTTGAGACCGCTAATTTGATCTTTGAGTATATAACGCATTTGTGGGCCTGCGCTGAAATGAACGGGACCAAAAACGGATACGCCAACCAAAACAGGCAGTTCAATTTGTTGGCGTTTGGCTGTAAATTCATCGGAGAGATCTACCGATAATCCCTGAGCTTGGTAACTACGGGTAGTCTGAGCAAAAACAAGTTCAGGTTTCAGGTAAAACCCGCCCAAATAAATCATTCTTGAGGCACCAACATGCCATCCAGAGCGCTGTTCTGCACCGGAAGAAATATCCTTTTCGACTGAGGAGATCGAGGTCTTCAAATCCCCGTTTTGTGGGTATTGAATACCCGCGCGAATCCCCCAGCCGCTTTGTGTTTGAGCCCCTACTGAGGCCATAAATACACAGGCAGGAATCCAGAGTAGTTTTTTCATTTACGCGTTCTTTCTGGAGATGGCTTTTAGTACAGCCTTTTCAATTGCAGCCGCATTAAGCCCGTACTTATCCATTAATTGACTAGGCGTACCACTTTCGCCAAATGTATCTTGGGTGCCGATAAATTCTTGTGGGCAAGGGTGGTGCTGAGCTAATGTTCGCGCAATACTCTCACCTAAACCGCCTAATACATTATGCTCTTCACAGGACACCAAGCAACCAGTTTTGGCCACTGAAGCCAATATAGCCTCCTCATCCAGTGGTTTTATGGTGTGGATATTGATCACTTCACAAGAAATTCCTTGGGCTTCAAGAACCTCTGCGGCTTGAAGCGCTTCCCAAACTAAATGACCAGTAGCGGCAATAGTCACGTCACTGCCCGGGGAAAGCATCAAGGCTTTTCCGACTACAAAAGGTTGATCTTCTGGAATGAAATTAGGTACAACAGGACGTCCAAATCTCAGGTAAACAGGACCTTGATGATCCGCAATAGCTATGGTAGCAGCTTTGGTTTGGTTGTAGTCACAGGTGTTGATCACGGTCATTCCAGGCAACATTTTCATCAACCCTATATCTTCCAGGATTTGATGCGTTGCACCGTCCTCACCCAGGGTTAATCCAGCATGTGAGGCACAGATTTTTACATTTTTGCCAGAGTAGGCAATCGATTGTCTAATTTGATCATATACCCTTCCTGTAGAAAAGTTGGCAAATGTACCTGTGAAAGGAATTTTCCCGCCGATGGTCAAACCGGCAGCGATTCCCATCATATTGGCCTCAGCAATACCAACCTGTACAAAACGCTCCGGGTGTGCTTCGATAAAGGCCTCCATTTTCAGTGAACCAATTAAATCGGCACATAGCGCCACTACGTTTGGATGGGTCTTGCCCAATGTTGCCAAGCCAGCGCCAAAACCACTGCGGGTATCTTTTTTTCCTAAATCTGTGTATTTTTTCATCGCGAAATCTTCAAGTTTAATAATCGCCTAGGGTTACTGGGTTTTGCGCAAGCGCTTGTGCCAATTGATCGTCGTTAGGTGCTTTGCCGTGCCAAGCATGGGTGTACATCATAAAGTCAACCCCGTGACCCATCACTGTATGCAACAGGACGCATACGGGCTTTCCTTTACCCAGAAGCGATTGAGCAGTTTCATAGCCTGAAATAATGGCCTCAACATCGTTTCCTTGGGTTACTTCAACTACTTCCCAACCAAAAGCCAAGAATTTAGCTTTTAGATCACCCATCGCCAACACGTGATCTGTTGAGCCATCGATTTGTTGTCCATTTAAGTCGACTGCTGCAATGAGATTGTCTACTTTTTTGGCTGCAGCAAACATCAGGGCTTCCCAATTTTGTCCCTCTTGAAGTTCTCCATCTCCAGTTAACGCATAGACCGTGTGTGAGTCTTGGTTCAGTTTTTTGGCCAGTGCGGCTCCGATAGCTACAGACAACCCTTGTCCCAATGAACCAGAGGCCATACGGATTCCGGGAAGTCCCTCGTGGGTAGTGGGGTGGCCTTGCAATCTGGAGTCCAACTTTCTAAACGTGGCTAGTTCTGCTGCATCAAAATATCCTTTTCTAGCTAGGGTGCTATAAAATACAGGAGAGATATGTCCGTTGGATAAAAAGAAAACATCTTCGCCGATCCCATCCATCGAAAACCCAGGATTTAGTTTCATTATTTTGTGGTACAAGGCAATAAAAAATTCGGTACACCCCAGAGAACCTCCTGGGTGTCCTGAATTGACTTGGTGTACCATGCGCAAAATATCTCTGCGTGTCTGAAAGACAAGGTCGTTTAGTGTTGGTTGTTGATTCATTGATCTCGGGATTAGTTTCCGAGGTAAAAGTAAAGGCTCTCATTAAGTTGACCAAGACAGGAGGATTGTTTTTATCCTATAAATGTCAACATCTTATCACCATAGAGGGAATTTGATTCAGGGTGCAGACCAGCGGCTGATTCTTCCCTATATTTGTGCCCATA
>Ga0208163_1000705_pt1 | contig 8471 bp, 7 predicted proteins | sample ColrivemetaGS753_FD_187615 | JGI IMG/M metagenome (GOLD analysis project Ga0208163, IMG submission 187615) | Estuarine microbial communities from the Columbia River estuary - Ebb tide non-ETM metaG S.753 (SPAdes) (version 2) | ecosystem: Environmental > Aquatic > Marine > Intertidal zone > Estuary...
TGCGCAATGCATCTACCAATACCTGTGCAGATTGTTCAGGTGTTATCGCCAGTACTTTCGATTCAGAAGATTCTTGAATTGCCTTTCGAATAATATCGATATCGAAACCAGGTGATGTATAATCGATCACGATCAATGAAGCACCGAAATTTCTCACTTGCTCCATCAATTCGTCATTATCCCTTGCTTCACCGACGATCTTCACCTTATCGATGGAATTGAGAACAGTTCTTAAACCAACTCTCATAAGATCATTACTATCTGCTAGGATTACTCGCACCTTATTTAGAATAATTTTAAACAAAGTTAAAGATCAAAATTCAAATCGAGAGAATCAAACCATTATTCTTTTCAACAAAAGATTAATAAAAAGCCCGGATAAACCGGGCTCACTATTTCATGTCAAATAATTATCTCGTAAACAACATCTCTCTGAACTTTGGCAATGGCCACATTTCGTCATCGATCAAAAGTTCAAGCTTATCAGCATGATAACGGATCTCATCAAAATGAACCTTTACTTTATCGCAATACGCTTCAGCCTTTTCTTCTGCATGCTCGATCTGGTTCGCTGCCTTTCTTTCTTTTAACATGTGATCAGCTGCGTGCTTCATCTGATTCAAGTGAACTGAAATACGCTGAATCAATTCGATCTGACCTTTTGCCGCTTCTTTTCCAGCTTTATCTCCAAGAACATTGATCAACCCCTGAACGTTCGCAATCAATTTATTCTGATATTCGATCACAGAAGGAATGATCATTGATTGAACAACATCACCCATGATACGAGCTTCAATCTGGATTTTCAGAATATAATTCTCGAATTCGATCTCCTTTCTTGCCTCCAATTCCCTAAAAGTAAGTACGCCCATTTCGTCGAACAAAGCAGCTACTTTCTTCTCTCCCCATACCTTCAAAGCCCTTGGTGTATCTTTTAAGTTGCTTAATCCTCTTTTCTCAGCTTCAATTCTCCATTCGTCACCATATCCATTTCCTTCGAATCTGATCTTTTTCGATTCCTTGATCAATTTCTGAAGTTCTTTAAGAATAGCTTCGTCCTTTCCTTCTCCCTTATCGATACGAGCATCTACTGATTTCTTGAATTCCTTCAATTGCTTCGCCATGATAGTATTCAAAACGATCATTGCTGAAGAACAGTTCGCCGTTGAACCTACTGCTCTGAACTCAAACTTATTTCCTGTAAAAGCAAATGGTGAAGTTCTGTTACGATCTGTATTATCTAAAAGGATCTGAGGAATTTTCCCAATATTCAGTTTCAATTCAGTCTTATCTTCAGGAGTCATTTTTCCAGACTTCACATTCTTTTCGATATCATCCAATAATGACGACAACTGTGAACCAATGAAAGTAGAAATGATTGCTGGTGGCGCCTCATTTGCTCCAAGACGGTGATCGTTTCCTGCAGATGCAATTGCAGCTCTCAGAATATCCGAATTATCGTGGATCGCCTTGATCGTATTCACGAAGAAAGTAAGGAACTGAAGGTTTGATTTTGGATTTTTTCCAGGAGCAAGCAAGTTCACACCCGTATTCGTTCCTAATGACCAGTTATTGTGTTTTCCTGATCCATTTACTCCTGCAAATGGCTTCTCGTGGAACAATACTCTGAAATTATGCTTTCTTGCGATCTTTTCCATCACATCCATCAATAAAAGGTTGTGATCATTCGCCAGGTTACACTCCTCAAAGATCGGTGCACATTCAAACTGGTTTGGCGCCACCTCGTTGTGACGAGTCGTAACAGGAATACCAAGTTTCAACGATTCTGTTTCATATTCTCTCATGAAAGCTGTAACGCGATCAGGAATAGATCCAAAATAATGATCTTCCAACTGCTGACCTTTTGCAGCTGCATGTCCAAACAAAGCTCTTCCTGTCATCATTAAATCCGGACGAGCATTGAACAAAGCCTGGTCGATCAGGAAGAACTCCTGCTCCCATCCAAGCGTAGCGTTAACTTTTGTGACATTCTTATCAAAATACTGACAAACCTCAACAGCAGCTTGATCTACAGCATGCAAAGCTTTCAATAAAGGCATTTTATAATCCAGAGATTCTCCAGTATACGAAATGAAGATCGTTGGAATACAAAGTGTCTTACCAATAACAAACGCAGGCGAAGAAGGATCCCATGCAGTATATCCTCTTGCCTCAAATGTATTTCTGATCCCTCCATTCGGGAATGATGACGCATCCGGCTCTTGTTGAACCAAAAGATCACCATTAAAACTTTCAATTGCTTTTCCTGGACCAACAGGCTTGAAGAATGCATCATGCTTTTCAGCTGTTGCTCCTGTCAAAGGCTGAAACCAGTGTGTATAATGCGTAGCTCCTTTTGTCAAAGCCCAATCTTTCATAGCTGAAGCTACCTGATCTGCCATTTTACGATCCAACTGAGTTCCATTCTGAATGGACTCAGCCATTGATTTAAACGCTTCTGAAGGAAGATACTCCCTCATTACTTCCATATGAAATACGTTCTGACCAAATAAATCAGATAATTTCCCATTGTACTCAATGTATTTTGGTGTTCTGTTCAACACATCCTGATAAGCTTGCTGCCTTTTTGTTGCCATTTTTGAAAGATTTTGTGCAAATGTACTTCAAATTTAAACCCTTAATTAAAATTTTTAATGATTTTTTATCAACACCCCCTGTTTAGAAAGGGGGTCTCTTGAAATTTTTAATATTTTTCCTTTAAATAAGCCTAAAAACCCATTTAACTCGTTACTTTTTCATCAATTTCAATTATCTTTTCAAAAATTATCCGCTTGAAAACGTTCTTCTACCTTTTAGTCGTCTTTTTAAACACAACCTTGTTCTCTCAGGATACAATCGTAATACAATACCCGTTAAAACCAGAGCTACTTCCAGAAAAGCTAAACGATACAATAGTTATTAATAGTCCAATGGACGGCACCATACTATTCGGCACCACCCTTTTACCTAATACTTCTAACCAGGTATATCTGTATGGTTTTGGATTGTACTTGCAAAGCATGAATGGTTCAGAATGCATGAATGACATGGGGAAACCTGAGAGCTTTGCTGATTTTGTCCAGAATATTGATCTCACAGACACCAGTCTCCTCGTCAATATCCAGATAAGTGCGAATTGCTGCCACTCTTTCCTTGGAGACGCATCAGTCGTAGACGACACAATTTTTCAATTGATCTATTACGGTTATGGCGCAGGGTATTGCGCGTGCAACTGTTGTTTTGGACTCACTTATTATTTTACCAGAGAAGATTATGGCAGGGAAGAATTTGATCGGATTCGATATGTCATGATCAATGAAGACAGGAATCATCTTTACCCATTCAGGAAATGATCAACGATTAATTAGTCGCTTAAAGAATGGAATATCATACGTAAGCTCAGAAACCTTATTCGGATCAAAAACTCTGGCAGCAAATTCCTTGATATCATTTCCGTCGATCGAATCAATGATCTCATGGATATGAACGATCGAATCGATCTCATTATGGATCAGGATATTCTTTGCATGACTAAACATGAGCTCAAGATTAGAGTCCAGAGACAAAGCAATATGCCCCTTCAATTGCTCTTTGGATTGCTCAAGCTCATCCGCAGGAATTCCCTCACGGATCACCTTATCCAGCTCTGAACTAACCAATTGAATGCATTCTTTCAAATATTTCCTATCGGTACCCAGATAAATGGTCCAGAATCCTGAGTCAGAATAAGACGAATATCCTCCTTCGATATTATAGGCATATCCTTTTTCTTCACGAATCAGAAGAGACAACTTTGAATTAGAGGCTGGCCCACCCAGATAGTTGATCAATAGCGCCATCAGCCTTCTTTCATCATCATTATAAGAAGGTGCTATTCCTCCCAGAACATAATGAACCTGACTGTTCGCATTCTTCTTAAGTACTTTGAACGGTTTTACCAATTTAGGCGCCACCACATTAATTCCGTTATCTTTTCCTTTTATGGATCCAAAATACTCTTCCAACTGCGATTTCAACGCTTCAATCTCAAAGTTCCCTACAACGGAGACCACCATTCTTTCAGGAACAAATAAGCGATGTACAAAATTTAAGATCTGTTTTCGGGTAAAAGATTTCACTGACTTTTTAGATCCTAAAATATTTTCTCCAAGCGGATGATCTTTGAATAGCAATGCTTCGAAATCTTCGATCAGATTGTCCACAGGTGAATCTTCATAGGAAAGGATCTCATCCAGAACAACATCCTTCTCTTTTTCAATCTCCTCTTCGGGAAAATCAGCATTTTTCACAATATCACTCAAGAGATCCGCTGCGATATCAAAATGTTGTCTTCGAAAAGATGCATAAACACAAAGCTCTTCTTTATTCGTGTATGCGTTCAGCTCACCTCCTACTTTATCCAGATCCGACACGATCTGAATTGAATTTCGCTTTTTAGTTCCTTTAAATATGCAGTGTTCTACAAAATGAGCAAGACCATCTTCCCCTGGCCCCTCAAATCTAGAACCGGAAAGGATCATCACCCCCATATGCGCAACAAATGAATCGCGATGTTCAAAAACAACTCGAATTCCATTGTTTAAAGAAATGATATTTGGATGTATTTCATGCATCAAGGATTCCTTCTAAAAATCTCCCACCTGCTTTCACTCTTTCGATATACGATCCTGTCGTGCAACCTTGATCTTCTACCTTGCCAGAACTCAACCTCAACAGGGCGAACCAGGTACCCTCCCCAATGATCTGGACGAGGAACATCATCCGGAAACTTTTCAGCATACTCATGAACGCGGTCCTCGAGCTCCTTTCTGGAATCAAGCGCATCACTCTGATGAGAAGCCCAAGCTCCGATTTTGCTCCCCCAAGGTCTGGACTCAAAATAAGCATCACTCATTTCTGAAGGAACTCTTTCTACATGTCCCTTTATACTTATCTGTCTTTCCAATTCAGGCCAGAAGATCAGGATGTGTACGTTTGGATTTCTTTCGATCGCTTTTCCTTTGGCACTTGAGTAATTCGTATAAAAAACCAAGCCTTCCTCCATCAGATCCTTCAGATAAACGATCCTGGAGATTGGAAATCCATCTTCACCAATGGTAGAAACGGAGATGGCATTTGGCTCATGAACATTTTTCTCCATTGCTTCCTTTAACCATAAAGTCATTGGCTTCATAGGCTCAACACCTAAAAAGTCTTCCAGCTTTCCCTGATCAAACTGATGATGATCATTTTTAAGAAGTTCGAGAAACTCTTTCATCCATTATTCATTGTCGGTGTACTCATCTTCAAGTTCACTCCCATCTTCATCCAACTCCAAATCCTCATCCGGAGCAGAATATACTTTTCCTTTTGGAGCTAATTCAGGAAGCTCATCTTCAATTTTTGTTCTACTGATCTCTCTGTCCAGATTTTCCGCAGGAGGAAAAATTTCAACAATTGGAGAAAGCATAATTGAAGGGATATGGAAATCCACCAAGTAGGAAGAAAGGCTTTCTTTGATCCTGTCGTATGCATCTTTCGCAGTATGAGCAGAAACCAGAAAGTTCTGAGCTACTTTTTTCTTTTTCTCATCATCCCCATCCTCTCTTTCATAAGTAACTTTCACTTTGTACCACTGATCAGCGTCATCATACATGAAAATATCGTGTAATTCCGTACGAGCGATACCAACCACATTGAATTCTCCTCGAATTACAGCGCCCAACTCTTCATAAATCCTTGCCTCAGCATCTGTAAATGTCATTGCGGCAAGAAGGTAAGGTTCTGAAACTCTCTTAAAAAGTCCGTTTTCTAACTGTTTGGTGTATTTCACCTTGACTGTAAACCAGTTTGTCATAGCGTGTTGTCGTTAATTTTTCGAAAAGCAAAGATACTCAGATTATTCCCCTTTCAGAGAAAATCAAATCGGAAAATGTTAACAATTTGGAGATCAGGTCTGGTATTTCTTACCGTCGCTGTAAACGATAAATGATTTATTGAATAACTTCACCAGCACAGAATTTCCGAAGATCTCGTATTCTGCATCCATCTGATTGGTCAGTTCAACGATCTCACCATCAACCAATGCGCTTACTCCTCCCATTACGTTTCGAAAAGCGATCACGTTGTTCTTGATTAGGTAATCTTTCGGAATCACATTTCCGAGCTGCACTTTCTTTCCATTCTGAAGCGCATAAGCAAAGGTGTTTTCAGTCCAGTACACGATATCATCCTTCACATCCCAGCTACCTGCTCCAAAATTTGACAGCTGGTGCTTTTCACCATCTTTGTAGTACATCAAGTTTCCTCCCAGATCTTCATAAACGATAAAACCTCTTCCAGCCTTGTATTTTTTGATCCAGAATTGTTCAACATCCAGGAATTGTCCTTTATCAAAAACAGCGAAGGTTCTGGTGGTCGGGTCATTGAAGCAAATAATGTCACATCCCGCTTGAAAATCGATCGTTCCATTCCACACACCCAATTCAAATACTTCACCTCTGTACAGGATCTTGAAATAATTTCCATTATCCTTAAAGGCAACAATATTATCTCCAATTGCCTGTGGCATGGAAACATCACCAGTTAGTTGAAGAAACTGCTTGATCTCTTTATTATAATAGACACAAACTGTTTTGAATCTTGTATCCTCAAATACCACGATACTATCTCTAACCGCAAAATTCTGTGCAAAATAGGTCAAGGTTCTTAGCTTTCCCTCATCCCACAAATTCAACGTTGGGCCAATGCTATATGCCATCAAGTGGTCAGAAACCTCATAATTCACATTCATGTTCGAGATATCTTGACGTTCAACACCATTATATACTCTCAGATTGCCTCTATTGTCGATATAAGCCACAAACTCATCACCAGCCTTGAATTCTTTGATTCTCTGAAACTCCAGTTGCCTAAATGTCCCATTTTCAAACGTTCTGAAATAATTATTGAAATCTTCAAACGGTATAACTCGCTGAGCCGAAAGAATCCCCGATGTTAAAATGAGGATGAAGAACAAGATTTTTCTAAGCATGATCAAATTTAAACAAAATCCGAACCATTTTTTCCTCAAAATCAACCACTGGTCAAAATAGCCTACCGATTATCATATCGCATGCCTCAATTCTAGAAAAGATATTTTCTTTGTAACCTATCAAATTTGTTAGTACATGAGAAAAATCATTTTAAGCGGACTATTTATAGTAGGCGCGCTGACAGCAAATTCGCAGCGAAAGATCGAGTTTGTTGAATATGATCTTCCAAACGGGATCCATGTGATCCTACATCAGGAAAGATCAACACCGATCGTTGCAGTTTCTGTGCTGTATCACGTAGGATCAAAGAATGAAAGTACGGAGCGAACAGGATTCGCACACTTCTTTGAACACCTTTTATTTGAAGGATCTGCAAATATTGGCAGAGGAGAGTATTCTGAGCTTGTAGAAAAAAATGGTGGTATGTTGAATGCCAACACTTCTCAGGACAGAACCTATTATTATGAAATCCTTCCTTCTAATCAACTTGAGCTTGGGCTTTGGTTGGAATCTGAAAGAATGCTTCATGCAAAAGTTGACAATACAGGTATTGAAACTCAAAGAAGTGTTGTTAAGGAAGAAAAGAGACAGCGTGTAGATAATCAACCATACGGATCTTTCTTCACGGAAATGTTTGCAAGACTGTTCACTGTTCACCCATATAACTGGGCACCAATCGGAAGTATGGAACACCTTGATGCAGCACAGGAAGAGGATTATGTGAATTTCTATAAGACCTTCTATGTTCCTGCGAATGCAACATTATCAATCGCGGGTGACCTTGACATAGAACAAACTAAAAAGTGGATCGATAAGTATTTTGCTTCTATGCCGAAAGGACAAGCAATTACTTTATTCAGAGACTTTGAGAATCTTTCTGATGCTGATTTCACAGCAAGATATGGCGTTGATAAGTCAAAGTTCGAAGCGAAGGAATTCATGAAATCAAAATCTCCGGAAGCAAAGAAGCTGATCGCTTCTCTTTCTGCAAAACCGATCGATATCCCTCGTCCAGCGAAAGACACTGAAAAATTGACTAGTGTTAAAAAGGATGTGATCTATGATAACATTCAGTTACCCGCGATCTTTATGGGCTACAAATTCCCACCTCAAACCAACGAAGATTCATATGCGCTTGACTTCATGAACGAGGTATTATCTGGTGGTTCTTCATCACGAATCAATAAAACCATCGTTGAGAAAAAGCAAATGGCAACATTCGCTTTCTCATTTAACTATGGCCTTGAAGATGCTGGTCTAGGAATCTTCGCTGCGATCGCATCAGCAGGAAACAGCCTTGATGACATTCAGAAAGAATTTGATGAGCAGATCGATCTAATGAAAAAAGAATTGATCACTCAGGAAGAATTTGAGAAGATCAGAAACAAGATCGAAAACGATTTCATTAGCTCAAACTCATCAGTTGCCGGGATCGCAGAAAACCTTGCAAACAATCAC